>Ga0209558_1000130_pt1 | contig 73395 bp, 55 predicted proteins | sample SaaInlV_150m_DNA_3_FD_184674 | JGI IMG/M metagenome (GOLD analysis project Ga0209558, IMG submission 184674) | Marine microbial communities from expanding oxygen minimum zones in the Saanich Inlet - Saanich Inlet SI074_LV_120m_DNA (SPAdes) (version 2) | ecosystem: Environmental > Aquatic >...
CGCCATCGTGGTGGTGATCACAGCTACCAAATGGTGTTTGGCGAGGTTGTTGGAATACACATTAACGATCAATTTATAACCGATGGACGGGTTGACACGACAGCAATGCGAATCCTGACCCGTATGGGGTACGACGAGTACGCTGTACTGACTGAATCGTTCCGCATGACCAGGCCAGACAACGACCCCATTCTGGATGGCAGGTTGAAGGTTTAGCTGCCCATTCTTAATATCGGTTTGATTACCTCACCACTCTTACTATCTGCAATTGCCTGGTTGATATCCGAGAAATCATAAAACTTTACGAACCTGTCGTAGGGTAACTTCCCCTGGGCATGCAGCGAGGCCAGGTACCGCACAAAAGTCTGCGGATTAGAATCACCCATAACGACACCTTTGATTCCTCTAGCGAAACCGACATGATCCATATCAAGTGGATGCATGGTTCCTGCAGGCGTCGCACCGGCTTGAAACGGCAGAAAAGCCAAACAGCACGTTGAATGATGTAAGGGTCCGTCGAACAGCTTCAGTCGAACAAATAGTGCGTTAAGTTTTCCAGATTCTGCTCACTCGCCTCTAGCCTCGCGATAGTTTGCAGGTGCACTTCATCGGGACCATCGTAAATTCTAAACGCGCGGGCTTTAGCAAAAGCGCGGGCAGCAGGTGTGTCATTTGTGACGCCCTTAGCGCCGTAAAGTTGCACAGCACGATCTGCGATCTGCTGATAAACACGGGCAACAGCAACCTTAATCATTGATATTTTCTTTCGAGCTTCTTTATTACCCACTGTATCGATGAGGTGCGCGGCTTGTTGAACTAACAACCGACATTGATCAAGTTCGATTCTGGATAAACTGATCGCCTCAGAGGTAGAGCTATACTCATCAAGACGCTTGCCGAAGGTCGTTCGCTCTGTTGACCTTTTCAGCATGAGTGAGATCAATACCTCGCATTCGCCTATTGCTCTCATGCAATGATGCAGCCGTGCAGGCCCCAGACGCGCCTGGCCCATTGCAAAACCCTCTCCCTCTTCGCCTAAAAGATAAGCCACCGGTACACGCACATTCGTAAAGGAAAGTTCTGGGTGACGGCTAGTGACGCTCTCATGCTCGAACACGGGTAGATTTCGGACGATCTTGATACCCTCCGCATGGCGAGGAATCAATATCAACGATTGCCGCTTGGATTTTTTTGCGTTCGCATCGGTAACACCAACAAGAATAATCAGCCGCGTATTATCATGAGAGGCATTCGAGGCAAACCATTTTCGGCCATTAATCACATATTCATCGCCATCACGAACGATCGTTGTTTCCAGATTCACAGGATCTGACGATGCCACACCTGGCTCGGTCATCGCAAAGGAAGAACCGAACTCGCCCTCAAGCAGGGGATTAAGCCAATCTTCGCGTTGCTGGGCCGTTGCAAAAAGTTGCAGTAGCTCCATGTTAGGCACATCTGGCGCATGGCAGTTGAACACTCTTGATGCCCATTCAAGCCGGCCTAACACTTCGGCCACGCCTGTGAATTCCAGATTACTCAGTTTTGTACCCGGCTCGCTGTCACCCAACCGTGGCAGCGCCATATTCCATAACCCCAGCGCTTTAGCTTCGGCGCGAAGCTGGCGCTCAATATCTGGAGTGCTTTGGCCGCTTCTCGCCTGATCTACCCAAAGTTTATTGTTGGGTAAAACGCGCGCATTAAAGAATGTCTCTACTTCATCCCTTACCTGGATTGCTTTGTTAGGTAGTTCAAACATTGGATAGCCCTGGCTAAGGTTTCAGTCGAAGTTTACCCCAGGGACTTACTTAAATTCAGGCAAAAAAACGGGCGCCTAAAGCGCCCGTTCTTAAGTACTACTTATCCAGGTACTACTGCCCCAGTGAGTAGGTCACCTCTAGACCATACAACCTTGGCGTGGTTGTTCCTGCAGAGTGACGATAGAACTCTCCTTCACCCTCTCTAACAACCTGGAGAACACCAATATCATCAAAAATGTTGTTCACAAAGCCCGAGACAATCCAGTTGCCGGCTGCAGACGTCCAGGTCGCTCGGATGTCCGTTCGGTCATATGAATCAGCTTTCTCTGCTTCGGATTCAAAAGGTGAGTAGTAAACCTCATCAATCCAGGAGTAAACACCAAATAACTCAAGGTTTGAACCGCCGGGCAGAGGCATTGCGTAACTGGCAAAAGCTGTGTACTTGAGTTCAGGAACCTGAAGGATCTTGTTACCCTTGATATTTTGGACCAACTTGTTTGCATCAGGGAAGAGTGATTTCGGCGTAGTAAACCCTGCTATATCTGCTATGAAAAAGTCTTCCGTGTACTCACTTGGTGTGTAACTGAAGTTACCGCCAATAGTCCATCGATCAGAAGCCAACCACAGCGCCTCTGCTTCGATACCCCAGATTTCAGCACCTGGTGCTGCCAATACCGACGTCGTTGTGCCTGGCGAGCCACCGACTACCAATGGCGGAGTAACTTCGGTTGCTACAGTATGAATGTTTTCATAATCATAGTAATAGAAAGAACCGTTTACCTGCAGGGAGTTATCCAGTAGCTGCAACTTGTAACCAAACTCGTATGCCAGCAGTTCCTCAGGATCGTAATCCGGTGTGGCACTGAAGAATACAAGGTTGTTGCCGCCAGAGCGGTAACCAGAGGTCGCCGACAGGTAAAGTAATGCGTTGTCAGTGACGTTCCAGTCCAGGTTGATTCGACCGGTTGTTTCGGTGTCTTTACGCTTAAATGCTCGATAAACGCTGAGGGCAACTGGAATTCCACCGTTGATGGCTTTCTCAGTTCCACGCCAACCACCGGGTGCGGTTGCATCTGGCACTACGCCGCCGTTAATCTGGTTGTAGCTGAATATGCTCAAACCGAATGCAGGCAGGAATGCTGGCGCAATCTCTGAGTAACGGAATAGGTTCTCTTGCGCAACGAATTTATCTGATGCGTAACGAATACCAACGGTTAAGGTAAAGGTATCATTGATGTCCCACACACCTTGAGTGTAAGCCGCGAACGCCTCTCTCTCCGATCGAGTGTGATACAACAAGTCACTACCGAGGCTGTTGATACCGTGCGCAACATCAAGATCAGGGTTGGTACCGTCATCACCACCCCAGACGCCGAGATGCAGGTTATTATTCTCATTTGGCGCCGGGTTTTTAGATGCATAGTTGACCTCACACTGAGCCTTACGCGTTGCAGGATCCTCACATAAAGTCCTCGCGGAGTGCAGCGTCGGCATCACACCGTTGACAGTAGAAGCAGGAACGCCGGCGGGATTGCCAGCCGAAATAATGCCTGGCAAAAGCGATACCACAAATGCGTCAACTGTAAATGGGAACCCCACAAGGCCGGTATTATCTTGGTAGGGATTAATGAATCTATCTTCACCCACTGAGGAATAGAAATCGCCGCGCTGATCAATCAGCGCATCGTAGAAAAAGATACCTGATGTAACAGAGAGGTTTTCGCTGATATCCCAGAACGCCTGAAGCTCATGGGAGTCATAGACTGCTTCGTGATTCACATAGAACTGGCGATCTATAAATTGACTGGCGGTATTATCGTCGTCCGTTGTCCGCTGGTAGGAAAGCTTGTTGTAGCCATAGATGTATTTGATTTCCAGATTTTCGGTCGCGTCCCAGGTCATGGCGAACTGCACACCCTGCTGGTTGAACTCTTCGCGATTCAGGCCATTGGTCGCGCCACAGACATCGTCACCACTAATACTACCGCTGAATACGCAATCGTTGTATCTTGCTGCGCTTTCCGGGCTGGTAACACCAAACCCGTCAAGCGATGCGGCAGCGTTTTGGAAGCCAGCAAACTCCGCAAGGTCAACGCCTAGCCGATTATGCTGTGCCTGCACGTTTACGCCCGTTCCGGGATCAATGAAATTAACAATTGGCTGTGATGTGTCATACCAGGAGTTTGAACCGAAATTAGCAGGATCCGTATTGGTTGTATCGATTGCTCGATAACCAGCTACAGCATTTGTGGTGTTCCTGAATCCTTGGCCATCCTCGTTCAGAACAACAAGACCGCCACCGTTGGCGCCGCCAAAGTCACGATCGATTTCCATTTTGTTAAATCGAACATCGAACGCCAGGGTGTCAGTGGGCGTGAATCGGAATTGCGCCGCCACGTTCGTGGTTCCAAGACCATCAAGATCACTACCATCCCCGATCTCTTCAATAACACCGTCCCGGTCACGAACACTAAAGTTTACTCGCGCAGACAGTTTGTCTTCGATGATTGAACCGTTAATCATGCCGTAATATTCAGCAGTGCCAAAATTGCCGACAATGCCTTTTACAGCATAGTCAAATTCTTGGGAAGGTTGCTTGTAGAGAATGTTGATCGCACCACCGACCGCATTACGGCCATACAGGGTGCCCTGTGGTCCACGCAGGACCTCAACTCGTTCTACGTCCCAAAAGGTAGCCGCCGTGGCTGTCAACAGGTCTTCTGAATAGACGCCGTTCATGTAGGTTGCTACACCGGGGTCGCCGCCCAACGCTCTAAAGTTACGGCCAACACCACGGATGGTTGCATCGTAAGGCTGAATGGTCGTTGCCGGCACAAAGTTCTGCAGATCTTCCTGATTACGAATACCGAAATCATCAAGCATCTCGCCTGTGAAAGCTGTAATCGAAATTGAAGTATCCTGAATAGACGCTTCACGTCGTTCAGCGGTTACAATCACTTCCTCGATTTGCCGACCCGATTCCTCGGCAAAAACTGACGAACTCATCACTGAGAGTGCGCCCATCACAGATACTGTTGTCAGGAGCGCAAGTCGCCCCCCAATTGGTAATTTAGTCATATTTCCCCCATGGCATTGGTTCACGCCCCCTTTTTAGGGTGGCTTAATGTGCAGGGGAAAATTCAAATCCTCAGAGGTCTAAGGTTTAATACGGCTTTCACAATCCTGCGTGGAGGATTAGATCACCTAACGAACTTAAAACATATACATATGCATTAATATTATAAGCATCCTTGTTTTTAAGCATTTGAGCTCTGGGATGGGATTTTCCGGCTCACCCGGCGACACCACTCATACCGCTTTCACTCACTCTTTGCAGAGGGAATGCATAGCAGAGAGATTGCAAAATTATAGCATATGGCACTTTTTTCAGGTCAAGAATCGACATTGCCGACAGGTTGAATACCCCGTACCCCGGAGCGGATCAGAGTCAGGGCTGTCGACCCTCGGCCAGGATTACTGCGCGAATCCGACTGTGCTCTGCACGTGAAAGATCGTAAAAACTCGCGGCGACTACAGTGACGCCGATCATTATCAGAACACCAGGTCCCATCGCCATGGCCAGGGTCCGCAGTGACTCGGGATTAATCGTCTCCACTGTTGCATTGCGTTGAATGCCTGCCAGATCTACTACAACCCCGGAGATCACAATACCAAATCCGCCAATCGCCTTCGCCGCGAATGATGAAGCAGCATAATAGATGCCTTCGCTTCTACTGCCGTGTTTCTCTTCATGCTGGTCGGTAATATCAGCGATCATCGAACCGATCATTACCGTCAGAACGCCAATACCCATGCTGCAAATAGCGTTGGACGTCATCACCAGATAAAACAATAAAGGGTCACCCGGTTTCGGGAAGAGCCCCAATAGACTCAGGATGATAGGCAAAGTATTCCAGAGGGCATACCAGATGAGCCCTCCCATCAGCAAAGTTTTCTTTTCCTGAAAGATGCGTCCCAACGGCGCTGCCAGCCCCGCACCCAGAAAACTGCCCAGGACAGAAGCTGGAAAACTAAGCCCTATCAGCTCCAGGCTGAATTGAAAGTAAAGAGTGCCCAGATAAATTGACAAGGCCGAAACCATACCCATGGTCATACCAAAAAGCACAGCGGTTAGCACCACGGCCTTAAACGAACGCAACCCGAAAGCCATACTTGCCTCACGCATCACCTGCTGCAAACTAAAGCGATGACCATTAGGGTTAGCCTGGGGCAAATACGGAATGTGGCTATGTGTTCCATACGCGGTCAAAAGAACACCGACGAAAATAACAACAGAGAACATTCCCGCGAATCTTGGATAGGCCGCTGGGTTTAATTGGCCATTCGGGTATTCAGGCGTCGCTCCGAAAAATATCTGCAAACCGATCAGAAATACCATCAAGGTACCAACAGACTGCAACAATGATCGAAGTGAAGACAACAATGTCCGCTCGTGGTAATCGGTAGAAAGTTCGGCTGTAAGCGAAGTATGTGGAATTGAATAGACTGACTGGGTCGTTCGAGTCAGTACTGAGAACACGACCAACCAGATAAAAACCTGTGTTTCGGTAAGTCCCGCAGGCGGCGAAAACAAAAAGTAGAAACAGATCGCAAAGGGCGCCGCGGCGGCATACATAAACGGATGCCGACGACCCCAACGATGGCGGATGCCATCCGACCACGAGCCAATGACTGGATCACTCACCGCATCGACCAACAGCGCGATAACAATCGCCAGACTGGCCAGAAACCCGGACAAACCCAATACCTGATTGTAGAAAAATAGCAGGAAAAACCCAAAAGACGTTGACTGCACGCCCTCAGGTATTTGTCCCACAGCGAACATAAGTCGCACTCGCCAGGTTAACGTTCCAGCCGCCGGTATAGTCACAGCTTTTCCCCTTACTTAGTTACAACTAGTCAGGCGAAAATAAAGAACTGCCCTGAGTCGTCCGATTTAAAGTGTTACTGCAAAAAAACTGATACTGATTTTACAAAAAACCATAGGATCAGCGACTACAGCAGCGGACCAAGACAATAACTCACAGTTCTCTGCAAATGCAAAATAATCAATGTTCGTTGTGGATCGAATCTTGTTAGCTAATAAACTGGAAGCCTAACTTTAAAATGTAGCTCGACTGCATTAGCAATTTTCAGCCTACAGGCCTCCGAAGATTTCCCCTATATATTTCCCCTATATATAGATTGCTGCAGGAAAATGCGGGAAAATATTTTCACGACAAGTGGAGGTACCAAACATTGCAGCTCAAGGGGTTTATCGGGTGTTTAAATCACGCTTTTTCTAACCCCAAAAAATTTGACCCACGGAAAAAAATGTGTGTATATTGATTTTACTCTGCCAGCAGTTGGTTCACGCTAATACAAATTAAGACACACAATCAGCAGGTACCGACCATTAACTCCAAAACCTGCGGCGTGCGGGTATTGTTGCTTTAGCCCCTTTACCTCACTTCACACGAAGCTACAAAGGCAAAAAAATGGCACAAATTGAACGTGAAATTCTTGAACGCACAGAACCCACCGAAAGAGCATTCAAGGCCCCCCCATTTATCCCGCGTGTTAAAAACGCTGACCTTGGCCTTGAGAAGCTTGATGGCGAACGATATTTCTCACCAGCTTTTATGAAGGCCGAGTGGGACAAAATCTGGACCAAAACCTGGCAACTCGCTGCTCGCATCGACGAATTTACAGAACCCGGCGCCTTCTACGTGCACGAGCTGGGTAAAGAATCTTTCATCTTTGTGATGGGTGATGATCAACAAATACGTGGCTTTTACAACGTCTGCCAACACCGGGGTAATCGCCTCTGCCAATCTGACCTTGGTGTCATGGACACGTTTACCTGCCCGTTTCATGGTTGGAAGTGGAACACTGACGGCACCCTAAAGCAGGTCGCCGACCCGCAATTTTTCCGTCAGTTCGATGCTGGTATTCCAACCGAGGACCTGGGTCTGACACCCGTGAAAGTGGAATTCTGGGGAGGCTGGGTCTGGTTCAACATGGATCACGACGCTTGCCCACTAAAGGAATACCTGGGTGAAGCTGGTGTACAACTCGAGACCTACGAGTTTGAAAAATTTCATCTGGTGAACTACCAGACGTTTGAATGGAATGGCAACTGGAAGCATGCATGGGATGCTTTTAACGAAAGCTATCATTTTGGTGAGCTGCATCCGGACATGATCGAATTCGGTGAAGGTCATGACATACCCATTGAGCTATTGGGCGTTCATTCACGCATGATCAATTTCAATCGGACCGTCAGCGAAATCGTCGACGATCAGGATACCATCACCCCTCTTCGGCAACGCATGATGCTGGGTGATCAAGAGGGGTGGCGAAAGAACGGAACTAAAGATTACTCCGGCGCCGCAAAAGACGTGCACCTCGAAGAAATTCGACGACGTCGGGCTATTGAAGATGAAACCTATCTACCCTTTGAAAAGATGAATGACGAACAACTCGTTCATCAGTATCACTATAGTTTCTTCCCCAGCGCGACCTTTACCCAAACGCCAGAGGCCGGCGCGGTATTCAGATACCGTCCTCATGCAACAGATCCAAACATCTGTTACTACGACTTTTTTATCATGCTGCATCTGCCACCAGGCACTCCGACACAAGAACGTCCCGAAAACAAGGTCCACCGACACATCGATGGCATCGATTACGCCGAGGCCTTTGGGGGTACCTTCGACCCCGTACTCGCTAACGTCCTGTCCCAGGATGGATCCAACATGACCACTATGCAGGATGGCGTTAAGTCTGATTCATTTAAGGGCATGAACTTATGTGATCAGGAAATTCGATTACGCCACTTCCACAAAATGATTGACGATTTTATTTCTGGCGCGACAACTACGCACAACCTTCCAGATGGAGAAGCCTATCTCGACAGACATTAAGCGATCATTGGTTGATGATAAGGCGCGCGGCAAGCACTTTGACGATCTACAAGCCAATGGCTTCTGTGTCGTCGAAAATGTACTGCCTACCGCTGAAGTGTCCGGCATACGGTTTATTACCCATCCGCCAATTCAGGCCTTTCGGGTGACGGTTGCGCAACCAAACCACCCGCTAAATCACAGACAAACGTTGACTTGCCACAGGTATCCCTGCATTAACGAACAACCAGTAATTCCACCTCAAACACCAGCGTCGTATTGCCGGGTATAGGCCCAACCCCATTGGCACCGTATCCTAGCTCCGGTGGGACAATCAGCCGCCATTTGTCGCCTTCTTTCATCATCTGTAGTGCTTCAGTCCAACCGGCAATGACACCGTTCACGGGAAGATCTATCGGCTCGCCACGGTCCACAGAACTATCGAATACTCTGCCGTCTTCAAATGTGCCATGGTAATGCGCACTGACCGTGTCAGTCGGCCCGGGTGTCGTACCCGAACCACTGGCCAATATTTCGTACTGCAATCCTGAATCTGTTGTTGTCACTTCACCCATCACAATCCCTTAAAAAAACCGAATACGCGATATGGTGGCACGTATAGACCCAAAAAAGAAATACCTGTATTTATTTGTCGTCGTCGCAGGCGTTGGCTAATAAGCCTCTCGAATTCCGTTGCGGTACTGACAATTTACAGGCGTTCTCTCCCGGGCCGCTACATCCACCTCTAAAAAAGAATCTACAAATATGGCTACAAAACAGCAGGATTAATCACGCTACCATTATCAACGCGCAGTTCCGCACCATTGACGAACTTAGCCTCATCTGAAGCAAGAAACAGCACGGCATAACCTACGTCCATCGGCTCATCAAGACCCGGATCTGGTATTTGTTGTTCTGGCGGTCCTGGAGCGAGTCGTTCAACACCACGCGCTTCAGTGCCATCACAATCAGCATCTAATCCTCTACAAACCCCGGCCAGGTCGCCATGTAGTCGATGAATTTTACAGACAAGCCTTCGTGCGCTAGATAGTCCCTCGTGACGGGCAGGGGCACGGGTATAAAGCCGACATCTGCGGCGTACCGCTTGGGGAAGTCATGCTGCAGAATTGCCGCTCGACCGAGCATGATCCAGTCAATTTCATGATTCATTGCCTGATCAGCTAACTGCGGTGTTCCGATCTTACCGGCGACACCCAGCTTTACCTGGGCCCGCTCAAGACCAGCGAACAATTCCAGCAGTGAGCTGCCTGCAAACGCTTCATCTACCGGTTCTTTAAATACATCCCACAATGACATGTCAAGGAAGTCCAGACGGTCATCGTTCAGACAGAGCGTCGCTATTTCAACCGCTTCCTGAGTATCGATACCAAACCTCTCGGGGGACAGCCTTACCCCTAGCTGAAAATCGGGACGACAATTGTGACGAACACCATCAATGATTTCTTCCAGGAGGCGATATCGATTCTGCAATGACCCGCCGTACTCATCCTCCCGACGATTGGTTTCTTCGCTGAAGAACTGACAAAGGAGGTAGCCATGGGCGCCATGTAATTCAACACCATCGAAGCCGGCCTGGTCACACCGCACTGCAGCAGCAATGAAATCATCCCGCAGCTGATGTACTTCATCAGTGGATAATGCACGAGCCCCGGTTTCTTCATCATCGGAGGCACTCACAGGTGCTTGTCCGATGATATCTTCTGGCGATCGCATGCCCGCATGGTGCAACTGCGCATTCGCCAGGCTACCTTGTGACTTGATGGCCTCTGCCAATCGGCTCAGGCCTTCAATATGCTGGTCGCCGAAAGCACCGAGTTGGCCGGGGAACCCCTTGCCTGTTTCCTGCACATGGGCAGCGCAAGTCATGGTCAAGCCAAAGCCACCTTCTGCCCGCTTCGTTAACCAGCGAAACTCTTCATCCGACAGGATACCGTCCTCGTGGCTCTGCCAGTTCGTCAGGGGTGCCAGCATGAAACGGTTTTTCATCGGGCGGCCGCGTTGAAACTCCAGGGGCGTCAGTAACTTACTCATTTACAGGTTTCTTTGAAAAAAGAAAAGAATTATGCCTGTCGGAAGACTTGATACGTACGACGTTGACGCGCAGCATCTGCAGGTATCAATACAATTTATGTCATAGCCGGATATCGGGGATATCGCCTTACCAGGCTCACCCTTTACTTTTACCTCATTTTTTTATGTTTCGAATATACCGAGCGATATGCTGCGGCAACTAGGCTCTAGAGGCCAGCCAAATCACGTGCCGCGATCCTTTCCCCTTATGCGCACGAACGTGCTGTTCGTTAACCCGGAAGCCGGCCTTCTTTAATAGGGCCGTAAATCGAGGTGCAGATGTCGCGGCCCAAACGGCGAGCACTCCTGATTTACGAAGCGCTTGGTAAGCCGTCTCTAGTCCCTGAAGTGAATAAAGGTCGTCGTTTTCAGGGTGAGTTAACCCTTCAGGTCCATTATCAACATCCAAGAGTATTGCATCGTATTCACCCGAAGCACGATTGATCAGGTCAGCCACGTCTGCGATGGTAACCTGCACCCGTTTGTCGAGGAGAGGTTCTCCCGCGCATACACCAAGAATCTCGCGGTTCCATTTCAAAACAGCCGGAACGAGTTCTGCTACCTCGATCGTCGCGTCTGTCGGTAAGCTATCCAAAGCGGCTGCCAGTGTGAATCCCATACCTAAACCGCCAATAAGTACCCTGGCCGATTCCGCAGTCCTACAATGAGCACAGGCTAATTCGCCTAAAGCGTCTTCCGACCCGTGTGTACGAGAGTTCATCAGATCACCCTGCGACCCAGAAATCCGGATGGAAAATTCATTGGCGCGTCTAAGCAGACGCAACTGACCGCCATTACGCGGAATATCAGCCGTGTCCAATAATTCCCATCTATTCACTGGTCATCCTCTGTTTAGGTCAATTAGTTGGGGCCATTTAGTTGGGGCCAATTAGTTGGTGTCGATTAGCAGGCTTCGTAGAGGATCTTTGTGCTCATGGTTCGGAATCGCATATCGACCCCCAGGATGGCAGTGTTGCGCTAATCGCCTTCAAAATCCATTTCCGGGTAAACGGGCAACTTCCATTTAACAACTTCCCGGCACCAGGACCACAATGCTGACAACATAACATTCCCCAACAACAATATTATTCTCGTTTTCATATTTTTTTTCGAAGGCATTTTTCCTGACCAACTCTTTGCTGTCGTTCTTTACCCGAGTTATGTCGGCCTCGCTGCGCCAAGTGTATCCCGGATTAAAACCCCTAAGCTTTTCGGCAGCCCAATCACCCAATCACCCAATCACCCAATCATCGATCCAATTCGTTACACTGATAATCCAGCCCAGAAAAGAGCAACACAATGCAGACTCCAGAATCATTCTCTCCCGGTGAAGTAGCAATTGGGGACCGTGGCCAATTGGCGCACCCTGACGCCATCGCGCATAGCAAGCGCCTGGTCAGAAAACTTTACAAGGTTGGCGATAAAGCATGGTCACTCGTTGGCAACGGCCTCTCAAACCAGTCTTTTGTAGAGGGACCGGAAGGGCTTATTGTCATCGACACCGGCGAATGTATCGAAGAAATGTCAGCGGCGCTGGAAGAGATAAGAAAGGAAACCGATGCGCCCCTGGCGGCATGCATCTATACCCACTTTCACTACGTTGGCGGTACAGAAGCGCTCCTGGCCGAAAATCCCGACCTCCCAATATGGGGGCATAGTGGTATTCAGGCTAACCTAAAGCGTTTCGGTGGAGAGGTTGCACCAAGAGTGACAAGAGGACTGGTGCATCAGTTTGCCATCATGATGCCGAATGAAGGACCTGATGGTGTGGTAAATGTCGGGCTGGGTAATTTCTTTCGGAACCCGGCGCATGCGCCCTTTACCGGTGGCCACATTCCGGCCCAGCATACTTTCGACAAGCCAACAAAAGCATCAATCGCCGGGCTGGATGTTGAATTTTATCCGGCGCCTTCTGACGCAACAGATTCTGTGACCATCTGGTTTCCGGCATTGAAGCTCGCCGTCAACAATCTGCTCTGGCCAACGCTTTTCAACGTGTTCGCGATTCGCGGCGAGGAATACCGTGACCCCAGAATACTACTGAAAGGCTTAGATGAACTTGCCGGACTTGGCGCCGACGACCTGATTGGCGCTCACGGTTCGCCGTTATCAGGTACAGCAAACATCGCGGAACGCAGCCGCGATTACCGCGATTCAATACAGTTCATGTGGGACCAGACCGTGCGCTGCGCCAACCTGGGCCTGACGCTCAATGAGACTATTGCCGCTATTCGCCTGCCGGCATATTTCAAAAAACACTACACTACCCAACAATTTTATGGCGTCGTAGAACATCACATTCGCCAGATCTACACTGGCCTGTTTGGATGGTTTGATGAAGACGAAGCGAACCTGTTTCCCACACCGGCACCCCAGCGTGCGCAGAAGCTTATCAACGGGTTTGGCGGTATTAGCAAGGTACGTGACGAAGTAGATGAGGCACTTGCGGCGAAGGATTTCCGCTGGGCAATAGAAGTATCATCCTGGTTGGTAAGATCCGACGTCAACGAGACCGGCAGAGCAGACGCCGGAGAGAGCGAAGACCGCGTACGACTTGCCCAGGCATTGCGTGGCGTTGCCCAGTCAACAACATCCGCCAATATCAGAAACTGGTGCATAACACGTGCTCTGGAATTAGATGGCACGATCAGCCTGGAGCGCTTTCGTGTTCATCGATTTCACAAACGGGAAGTATTAAATCGCCCTGCCAGCGAATCCCTCGCGCTATTGCGCGTTCTGCTCGTGCCGGAAAGGGCGAATGAAGTGGAAGATGACATCATGGTGACTTTCTCTGACGGCAGCAGTGCCGGCCTCGCCCTTCGCCACTGTGTTGCTGTGCCTTCAAGCGGGGAGAATGCCACTTTGTCGATGACGATCAGCCACGAACACTGGGCTGAAATACTCGGAGGGAAAATGACCTTGAGCAAAGCTCTGGCCGAAGGTTTAATAAAGACAGATGATGAAAATCGTATCATCAGGTATTTCGCCTGTTTTGATCTCAATACACTGAATAGCTAATAAATCGATGAGCGATATACCCAAACCAGTGTTGCCCGCCACAATTCATTGCTCAACCTGTCAGGCAGCATGTTGCCGAATGCAGGTCATGATCCTCGATGACACCGGCATGCCAGAACGCTTTATTGAAACGGACGGCAGCGGTGTTCAATCTATGCGAAGGCTAGACGACGGATGGTGTGAAGCATTGAACCGCAACACTTTTCTGTGCGATCAATATCTCGTTCGACCCACCATCTGCCGTCAATTCAAAATGGGGGGTGCCGATTGTCAGAGCACGAGGATCGACGTTACTGCCCCGTGGATAGGAACCGAACATTAAGTCAGCCTTAATGCTTCGCCGTGCAACCGTAGGGGCAAATTAGGGTCAGAGATGACTAGAGGCCAAGCCCCCATTTGGGCCCATCGGTGTAGATACATACTCCTTATGACTGTCTTGTCATACAAAAGAACACCTTTCATAATAACGCCACTGCTGGTTCTTCTAATGTTTACGGATTCTCTATGAGTGACTTAAATACATTCCGTCAGGAAACACGCGCCTGGCTGAACGAAAACTGCCCTGCATCATGTCAGGGTGACGACAATATTCTCCCTGACATATTGTGGGGTGGCAGACGTCAAAAAATAGCCGAGCCTGACGTCCAACGCTGGATGGATCGCCTTGTTGCGCAAGGCTGGACAATCCCGGCCTGGCCGAAAGAATATGGCGGTGGTGGTCTTTCTGATGATGAGAGCAAAGTACTGGCTGAAGAGATGAGCGCTATCGGCACCCACTCGCCGCTCTACTCATTTGGCATTAGCATGCTTGGGCCTGCACTCCTGGAATACGCGACCGAAGAACAAAAACGCGAACACTTACCCAGGATCGCCAGCGGTGAAATTCGCTGGTGCCAGGGATACAGCGAACCGGGTTCTGGATCAGACCTTGCAAGCTTGCAATGCAAAGCAGTTAAAGACGGTGATGATTATGTCGTCACGGGTCAAAAGGTCTGGACCTCCACTGCTGATGTATCTGACTGGATTTTTTGTTTGGTACGAACAGACTCAGATGCACCGAAGCACGAAGGCATCAGCTTTTTGCTAATCGACATGGAATCTGAGGGCGTCTCGGCACGTCCTATCGTATTGTTATCGGGCGCATCGCCTTTTTGTGAAACGTTTTTTGATAGTGTTCGCGTACCTATCGCCAACAGAGTGCACGAGGAAAATAAAGGCTGGTCCGTCGCCAAGGCGTTACTGCTCCACGAACGAACCATGTTGGCAGGCGGCCCTGGTCGAGCCTCGACGGGTGACCAAAAACGCACATTGCTGCAAGTTGCACGCGATTCAATGAACGCTCCTACCGGTCCATTGCCGGACAAAGCTGTTCGAGCCGAGATTGCGCAAACCGAAATGGATCAGATGTGCTACGCCGCGACCTTACAAAAGGTCCAGGATGCCGCCAAAGCCGGAAAAGGCATGGGCCCGGAAGGCTCCATGTTTAAGCTCTACCTTAGCGAGTTGGGACAACGCAGCGCAGATCTTCGGCAACGACTTAATGGCGCTGATGGCTTGATCTGGGATGGCGATGAATTCCATCCGGAAGCCAAAGAATCAACCCGCGAATGGCTGTACTCGCGCGCCTCGACAATTCTGGGCGGCACTTCTGAAATTCAGCTCAACATTATTACCAAGCGTGTGCTTGGATTGCCGGAATAGCCACATGACACTAATACTCAACGAAGAACAAGAATTACTCAGAGACAGCGCCAAAAGTTTCGTCGATGATCAATGGCAATTAAACCAGCTCCGAGCGAACCGCGCGTCGCCAAAGTCCGGCACCATCGATGCCAAACTATGGCAGCAAATGGTAGAACTCGGCTGGGCTGCGATTCCTTTTCCTGAAGAATTTGGTGGGCTCGGCCTGGGATACGCCGAACTCGGCATCGTGATGGAAGAAGCCGGGCGCAAACTCCTGATATCACCACTGCTCTCATCGGTCGTACTCAGTGGCAGTGCCATCGAACTCGCCGGTAACAATGATCAGAAAACTGAGCACCTGGCAAAGATCTGTGACGGCAGCGGCCTGTACGCCATGGCGTACCAGGAAACTTCACGACACGACCCTGAAAACGTGCACGCAGCGCTCACGAAAAGCGACGGTGGCTATCAATTAAGCGGCCACAAACAATTGGTTATCAATGGTGGCTCTGCTAATCATCTAGTGGTCGTCTGCAGATCATCGGGTGATGCCGGTGACCGGGATGGTCTATCCCTGGTGCTGGTTAACAGTTCTGCAGTGGGGGTGTCTATCGCCAACAATCTGCTGCTGGACAGCACACCTTCCGCTAACATTACATTTCGGGACGTACCCATTTCACCTGAAGATATCCTCGGCAAAATTGGCAATGCCGCTGAGGTACTGGATGAAGTTTACGCGCGCGCCGCGATCGCTTTGTCTGCCGATATGCTCGGGGGTATTCAATCTGCCTTTGATATGACACTTGAGTATCTGAAAGTCAGAGAACAGTTCGGCGCGAAAATCGGCACCTTTCAAGGTCTAAAACATCGCGCAGGACGCTGGTTCTGTGAAGTTGAACTCAGCCGCGCAATCGTGCTCAAAGCGCTCCGGAGTATTGATAGTGGCAGTAGCAATCTTGCGCGAGTCTCTAACGCCTGCAAGGCTCGCTGCACCGCCACTTACCAGCTATCCGGTAAAGAAGGCATACAGATGCATGGTGGCATTGGGGTGACAGACGAACACGACATCGGTCTGTACTTCAAACGGGCGCGTGTGACAGAGATTCTGCTAGGCGATACGAGCTTTCACACTGATCAGTTTGCGACCGCCAGTAGTTACTGAGCGCGTTAACCAGAGGCCGAAAGGCCTCTGCACAGGGCATCCAGATAGCCGGAAATTCCAGTGAAATAAAGATTCCGTTATTACCGGGTTTTCGTCAGTTATCGAATACCCACAATATCTGAACTTGATTGAATCGTTCGCCGAAGGTGAATCACCTGGCGCGCCACAAATATCCATTCCCCGTAGATGTGTAAGAATGCAGGAAAGTCCGCTCTCGCTCAATTTCATTTAACATCGGCTGCAGCGCGACGTGCCGGGGATCATCGCGATGAGCGATTGCGGCCTGTTCGTTGGCAAAAGCCGCGACGAACAACATATCCCCTACTTTAACGTCCGGACCACGGTCGGAATCCCGAAGCGCGAGTCCACCACTGTAGATCAGCGTGCCAGGTTCAGCATCCCTACAATAGTCAGCATGCTCGCCCGTTACTTCGATATAGCGGCGCTTCATGGCAGCATCAGTAAAGCGTATACCAATTAACGTAATCGTGATGCCTGCGTCACTCATGGGCTCGTCCGATTGCGCTCTGTCCCACCAGCCATAGCCTTCAATATCGACGAACTGGTTACTCATCACGCGACGCCTTGTCATACGACGCTCGCCCATGGTTTCCATCAGGGTCGCGTGGGCCGGACGTGCAACATGTGCATCAAGACTGGACTGACCCTGTGCATAGCGTTCAAAGACAAGCACATGGCTTTCATCCTGCTGCGAGCGGGCAGCTTCGTAGGCACTGGTACCAGGTTCACCCACCAGTGCGTCCTGACCTCTTTTCTGCCAAACATCCAGCCACTCGTCGACGGTCGTTGTTTCTGTGCGAACTTGATATTCGACCAGTGCTGTCAATGGAGAATCACCAATACTCTTGTTTTCTGTGCTCATAGTCGCCTTAAAATTGTTACTTTTATTCTCTGCCTGAGTGCTCTAACAGGTTCATTGCCTTCAACGGTTACCCGCTTCTTGCAACCCACAAGTTAACCGACCCACTGACCGCATGTCGAGCTGAATAACATCTATCAAGGACACCGTCTTAGAGAATATTTAGGACGCGAAAAACCGGGTCAAATGGTTGCCTCACAGGGTAAACCTTCATGATGCTAATATCGTTACTGCTCAGGGTGCTCACCCACTTCCTATTGATATATTTCAACTTTTTCGAAACTAGTGTCGCTGTGAATACCAGATAGCGCGGTTTAAAGGCTTCGCGTTATGTCGACCTGGCAGGAGCAGGAGTTCACATAGGACTTGAAGCTATTTTCCTATTTGTGACCCACTAGCCAAAACAGATCCCAGGCAGTTAATGTATGTTAGACTGAATCGACAATTAAAAACCCAGACATATCAAACGACCTAGTGTTTTCGGAGGCTTTAACAGATGAAGAGAGTTCTAATTCTTATTACCATGCTGTTCGCGGCACAAATAACCCAAGCCGGACACCATGAAAACGGCATGACGTTGTCCAAACGTCAGCCGGACACTTCGATGACGATTACCTCGGTCAACCTTGGCCAAGACCAAACCGTCATTACAGCGACGGGGGACATGGGAGCCTATGGAAAAGTATATTTAACATACAACTTAGCTCATAACAGCGATCGAAAAGGCGGATCAGTAACAGGCCAAGGCAGGGGCGCAACGGCTGAAGGAATTGCCGCTGGGGTTTTTGCAGGTCACTGGTATCTTGAAGGCTCTAAAGTGATCATGAGAAATGTCGTTCAAATCGATGACGGTACTCAAAATCTAGACGTTATCACCTTTGATGCCGCGAAAAGTACTCTTGCGGTTGAAGTCTATATTCTGAAATAGAAACTTATAGGGACAGGCTTCGTCTGTCCCTATATCCCGCCACATATTTCCTGCTCTTTTACTTTTGGGCCGAAGGTTATCACCAATGTTCGCTGCTCTCGCCATGCAGTCCCCCTAGTGGGTCTTCAAGATCAGTGGGTCTTCAAGATCAGTTGCTCCCAGTTCGAAGGAAGTAACGGCGGCCTCCAGCGAGTTAGTTTACCTTGCCCACCCACCCCATGTTGGAAGTTGCCTCACTTATCGAAATGCTTCTCTATCAGGTAGCGCACTGAAAGGTATTCCGGGTAGGCTTCCCAAAATGCCGTTTGTGAAGCTTTATCAACTGCATCCCGGTGAAGTCTTTTCAGCACTGGGAAAATTTCATCTCGAGATAAAAATTGCTTGTACTCTGCGTTGTATTGCGCGGCCAACTTGTCCAGGGCGCTAAGTATCGAATCCACAATCGATTTGGCAGATTCAGGATCGACGGCACCGGCCAGGAGTTTTTCCAGCAAGGCACATCGGAAGGTTCTGCAATCTACAGGTCGAGATTCGTACACACTGCAATTGCCAGCAAAGGCCGGGCAAGGCTGGTTTATCCACGTTTTTTGGCTGTTATCCCCATGGTCATCGCTGACGATAATACTGTCGGCGAAAAGATCAGAAAATGCCTTGTCCTGCGACGGGGAAACAACTGTGACACTACAGGCGACGCCTGTGCAACACAGACCGCAAGACTGGCATAGCGCCGACCCTATCGTTGGATCCTGTTTTATTGACGAGGTATCTACCATAGCCAGGCAGGATATCAGCTAAAGGCATCTATCCTAAACCCCGCCAGCGAGCCCAAGCGTGCAACGTGCTAGCGGTGACACGGCCAGCCAACCAGCTTTTGGAGTCAAGCCCTGTCATCTCTTTTTCCAGGATCCCGAATACGCGAAGATGGCATGTCAGCATTTTCGCATTATGCTAACGTACCGATTTATGAGATGCGAGGATGCTAAAACAATTATTTGGCCATCTTTATTTAGGTTGAAAACCGGCTTTTATTGCATAGGGAAATCGTTACCATTAACAGTTTAAATGTATCAATGTTGACTCATATCAAGCAGTTTCAATTTTGATCTTTGCCGAGATTAGTCGCACCAAACCTGGTGGATTGCCGGTTATGGCTAACATTAAAGAAGCAGCCGGCGCCTTCAAGGCGGGCAAAGGGTTTCAACATCCTGTCCTGGATCGATTCAGGGCAAATTCCGATAACGGACCTTCGCTGTATTTTGACATGCAAATGGTTGAACAACGCATGGGCCAGCTTGCTGAAGTCGCTCGCCCGCTGGAAGTTACTCCGCTGCTGGCGGTGAAAAGCTTCCCGGACAACCGTTGTCTTGACGCTGCTCAGCGTAAACTCGGCGGCTTTGATATCTCTAACCCAGCCGAGTATGCATGCCTGCCCAATAACCTGGACGACAAGCTTGTTTCCATCGTCTCCCCCGAAATGGACTTTGATATCAGCAGTTTTGTATCTAAGGGAAATGCGGCGGTAGTAGTACTTGACAGCTTCGCACAATTGGATCGCTATTTTAGCCAGCAGCCTGGTATTCCTTATATGCTTAGAGTGCAGTCAACCCATCTAATAGAAGACACTGATCCTGCCTATTATAAACGAACGCGCTTTGGCTTCTCCCCCCGACAAGTTGGCCAGGCGCTTAAACAACCAAAGGTGATTGCAACCCCACCTGCTGGTTTTCATGTGCATCATGGTAGTGAGGTAAACCAGATAACGACGTTCCGGTCGATGATAAAAGGCTTGGAATCATTAGCCAGAGAACTGCCGTTGGAACCCGCATTTATCAACCTGGGAGGAGGATGGAGCGAGTTAACACCTGAAGAAATAGGTGCTCTACTGACTCAGGCCCGCAAGGCATTCCCATTACCGTGTTCTATTTTAATGGAGCCGGGTCACTGGTATTCCAGAGACACTGGCTTCGCGGTCTGCACCGTGGTCAATCAGATGCAGTCCAGTGATACTATCAATTACACCGTGAATTTATCCCGGCACGGTCATCTACGATGGTCCGATGTGAAGCTTATAGTACCCATCGAGTCGCGGCCCAGAAAAGCTCAACGAGTGCAATTCTTTGGTCCTTCCTGCTTTGAAGGCGACCGGATCGGTAATTTTATAGTGCCCTATCATACTGACTTCTCCCATGAGTCAGGGCTGACCACTGGCCAACAAGTTGTGTTCAGTAACGTCAACTGCTATTCCGCTGCCTGGAACGCATCGTTCAACGGTATTGCGCGAGCCAACATAAACCCCATCTGAAACGACCATCACGCCAGGAATATCGAAGCAAATAAGATGACCCGCTTACACGGCATCCAGCCCACAATCAAAGCACTGAACGCAAAGCACTGAACGAAATGTCGCTCCCGGCGGATGGAAAATGGGGTCTATCGACCCCAGGGTAACCTCTTCTTCGCATGTGTCAGAGGGGCCAGGTCAATATTGGATGGTTGGCATGTCGAGGCACAGCTCAAAAAAATCGCGATGAACCTTCGGGATTAGCTAAAACCAAGTTCACGGATAATGTAGGACAGTTGCCTTTCGTCGTCTTCCGGACTGAAAGAAGCGCTGCTGGTGATCGTTAGATCAAAGAAATCACCCTTCGAGAGGCTCGCTGGCAGCTCGATGTTGAATACACCTGCGCCAACCTCAGCCGTTCCAATGACCTGCGCTGAAATACTGACCGTAATGGTTGATTGTACTGAATCGTCAGGACGCCAGCCTTCCAACCGGAGATTCCCGCAGGACTTCTCAGCCTGCAGGCCCACATCAAGCTTTTTACCCGCCCAGGTGTCGTTCCAGTAGCCATGCGCATTCGATGTCTGACGCGCAGACCCAACGGGGAAATCATCAAATTCACGCGCGGAAGTGGGAGGAGCACTGAAACCAACAAATATATCCCGCCAGATTCCATTTTCTCCAGAGGGGTGCAGCTCAATCGTGTCAAACTTGCCAGAACCCTCCATCAACTTATGCACCCAATCCCGGTCAATCTCTGAGGGGCGATCTGTAATCTTATCGTTGTAAATAGGTTCGCTCGTGTAACCCATCTCAATAACGCAAATTGAATCCGCCTTGTCGAATATTTCATCAAAACAGCGAATGCCGGCCTCATAGCCTTTCTGAGCCATGACCCATTGGACCGTAGCAAAGGTCGATATCACATCGTAGTGTTTTGTAGAGGTCGTTAAATGCTCCAGCAAGTCCTGCTGCGTGTAAGTTACGGCTTGGCCCTTGATAACGGCCAACTGCGAAGCCCACTTAATAAAATCCTCACTGACATCAACGCCAGCGGCAAGAAACCCCTTTGTTGTCATGCCATCGGCAAAAAATCCTGAGCAGCACCCTAGGTCGACGAAAGAAGGCTGCTCGACAGCGGCATCGAGCTTTTGACTAACGGCGCCACAGCGGGACACTGCATCCAGAATAATATTCAATCTGGCCATACAGTCCTTACGAACAAGACCCCATCCATTCATTTCAATGTCAAAAAATGGTTGGTAGGTATGGAGATCACCCGGGAATGGTTCGGATTCTTTGACGACTTCCAGCAGTCGATCAACTTCAAGAGTCATATGTTCCTCATAGCAACGGTGACAAAAGTGTGTGGGATAAATCAGGTCATCTTTATAGACAACATGAGTTGATTTTTCAGCGCCGCAAGTACAAGCGACCTTCATGTCCACCAATTCGTGGGGTATCCCATCAAGTCTGGTCAATTGATCCTTTGAGGGCGTTCCAACAAGGATATCGACACCTCTTTCCGCGGCTTGGTGCCAGCCATGAACGAGGTCTGGCTGGAAGTACTGCGCCTCATCAAACACAACCAGAGTACCCGGCTCCTGCGCTGCTAAAAGCTTTGCCGCCTCATGAGAATCAATCACTTCGTCGATCTGATGGCTTTTATCTGGGTCCCTGCATCCCATCAACCCTTGTGGTTTAACGTTAGGGCGCAGGGTTAATGCTTCGTGCTCAGAAGAAAGAATAAGCAACACCTTTCCTCCAGCATTTTCTCGGCTTTCCATTTCAGTAATAATCGCGCTGGTCTTACCAGAAGCCGGTAATCCTGTATAAACCCTAAGGGACATGTTGATCGCAGATGAACAGAAAGGCGTGACTTTACATCAAGCGACAAAAAAATTCTCGCCGAAGGAATCAATGGTCGAACTTCAATATCAATTTAGTAAGATGATGCCTCTTATTGAGAACGGATTACCATTTAGATGATCGAGCAGATGCCTGTGGAACCGATCTTCACCATCGGCGCACCGCGCTCGGGGACCTCTGTCATGAACTGGGCTATCGGTCAGCACCCAAACATTCAAGTCATGCCAGAGACAGCCTGGATCGTTGATTACATCACCGGCGCTTTTGCGGCATTTAACCGAGGATCCGAGAGAGGTCGCTTTTCACATCTATCGAACATCGATTATCCGCTGAAGGAATTTCTGGCGCACGTCGCATCTAGCATCAACGCTATTGTAGACGACGTGTATGAGAAACGTTGCCAGAGCCTTTACGGTGACTATAGGGAAAAGGGTATTACCATTAATCCTGCAAACCCAAATTCACCTTTTCAGGTCAGACGATCAGCCGATGAACCAAAACGTCGATGGGTCGACAGCACGCCACTAAACACCCACTACGCCTGGGCACTCGCTCAGGTTTTCCCACAGGCAAAGTTCATACACAACTTACGTCAGCCCGACGATGTTGCTCTTTCACTGGAAAATTTCGATGCGGTTGGCGCGAGACCGGAGCCCCTAAAAGAAGGCCTCGCTACCTGGATGCATCACACCGAGGATGCCTGGCTTGCCGAGAAAGCGTTGGGGCCTGAGCGGGTCTTCAGACTTCGGTTCGACCGAATTGAACATGAACCAGAGCCTCTTATGCATGAACTGTTGAACTTTCTGGACGAGCCCTTTAGCCCCGCTTGTCTGGAGCCCTTGTCTACCAAAACCAATTCTTCAAAGGTTGACAGCAAACGAGCCGACCTTGCCTCTAGAATTTCACAGTTTCAACACTATAAGAAAGCCTCGCGACTCTTTCTGTCACTCGACACGCCGGTGTCGACAGCAGATCAAACACAAGCATGTGGGATTTTAGAAGAACGGTTTGAGGCTTACTGGCAACAGCAAAAACCCTAAGGTGCACCAACAGGTTACTGTGGCTGCCGCCGGTGAACATGAAGTTCAGTGCTTCAGGATAATGCTCAAGCCCGTTAAGAACCCGTTCGTCCGGGCATAAGAAGGATTAACCAGGTTTCTTACCTACTCCTCCGCTATCTACTTGCCCCTCGACCCATTGATGCTCGCCTGCACCTTTCTGGTCGGTATCAATGGTCATTAAGCGAAAACACATACAGCGCCTGACCGTTCGCAGGTTGATAAATTTGCGGACTCATCATTGCCGTCATCGCCCGAAACACACCCATGCCTGTTGGCACCGCAATATACTGACGCCCATCGACAGCATAGCTGATTGGATATCCATGAGTTGGTGCCGCCAGCCGGGTTTGCCATATCACTTCACCTGAATCGACATCAAAGGCTTTGAAGTAACGATCCAGGTCGCCTACGAACGCGATGCCACTTGCAGTTGTAAGTACACCGGTCATAAACATCGCCACTTGCTCATGGCTCCACGCCACCGAACGGTCCTGAAGGTTGATCGCCAGCAGCTTACCCAGTTGACCATCAGCACCCGGCATCGGCAATGTTTTCGAGTCGCCGCCAAAGCCGCCCTCGCCAACCTCCCTTTCCACCTGGCGCCCTGTCATCTCGCCGCAGAGCTGATGTAAAGGAAGTATCAAACGTTCCAACTGACTGACGTACGCCATCGATTGCCAATTGTGACCACCATAAATGCCCGGGCACACTTTGAAGGTATCACCAATTCCTGCCTCACGAATGTCCTGTCTGTAGGTCACCCGCCCGTTGTCTGGATCGATATGCTCAAAGATATCCTGGGGCATTGTTTCCATGTGTGCCACATATTGGCCATCTTTCGCAGAGAGCTGCCAAAGCACACCATCCTTTCCCACGGTAAACACATAACGTTCATCGTCGATGGTCGCCAACACTCGTTCGAAACCGACCTCCATGTCTATGGTCTCACCGGGTATATGCTGGTAATACCAGACAATCTCGCCGGTTTTTGGTCGGATAGCCAAGGTCGAATTAGTGTAAAGCGCAGAGTTTTCAACATTCATGCCACGACTTGCCGCTACCCAGGGCTTGGCCTGTGATGTGCCGATAAAAAAGAGGTCAAGCGCGACATCGTAGCTCCCGGCTATCCATGTATCTCCTCCGGCGCGAAATTCTTTGGGTAATCCTCCCCAGGTGTCCCCCTTCGTCCCCGCCGCGGCAGCGGCAATTGTTGAGGTACGCCACAGCTCCTCACCAGTATCTGCATCATGACCCGTAATGAAGCATCCATCAGCCTTATAGCGCTCGCAGCCGTTAATTCCACTCAGCACGATACCGTTGCCAATGATCGGGCCAGCACTGTGGGTGTAACCCTCGCGATAATCAGCTTTGACTGCGCGCCATTTCAACGTGCCGGTCGTTGCATCCAACGCAATAAGCGCGGCGTCATAGGTGGAGATATAGAGCGAATCCTTGAACAGGGCGAAGTTACGCATCGGACCGCCCAGGGTTTGAGATGCCGCAGGGAACGGATACTTGTATTGCCAGATAAGATCACCCGTATCGGCTTTCAGCGCCTGCACAACCAAACCAGGTTGAACCAAAAACATCACGCCACCGCGAACAATCGGTGTGATCTGCGCACTACCTTCCTGCATCGCCAGAGCCCAGGCTAAACCTAGATTCTTAACGTTGCCTTTGTTGACCTGCTTTAGTGGGGACTCCGCTTGCCCATCCAGGGTACGACGCCAACTCAACCAATCATCAGCGTCTGGGTTGTTCAGCTCAGCCTGGGCTACTGGTTTAAAACCGTTGACTACGCTATTTTTGAAATTGCTTCGAGACCGAGCTATCTCCGCAACACCTGCCGCACCGTCCCATGAGTCGCTTCCAGTTGTCTCTTGAGATTCGTCTTGTTGGGCCTCGGCATCAACAGGCAGCCCGTTACTGGTGAAGATGAACTTGGCCACCGCCGCATGCTCTGCGGTACTAAGCCTGTCCGGTTCTCCGGGGGGCATCGTCGTGCTGGAAAGGCTGGCGAGCGCCTGCCACTTTTGGGTAGCCCACGTGTCCTGGAAAATCTGCCCTTTAAGCGCCGTACCGTGGGCGCTACCTCCCAGGGTTGCGCCGTGACACTGAGAGCATTGCTGACTGAACAACGTCTGAGCATCCAGAGCAGCGACAGGCTCTATGAAAAATAGCAGCGTTAAGTTGGCAATCAATAGGCTAGTGCGCATCATCACTCCGATTTCGTGTCAGTTTTACGTTCTTGCCAGTTACGCGACATCGAACATCAAACAAATGCGTTCGTAACCATGCGATGCAAAGCTAGGCAGCCGAGAAAGATCGCTGTTAGCTTCATCAAGTGTGAGGTTCGGCAACCGGGTGAGTAAGACCTCGAAGGCAATTCGAGCCTCAAGTCTTGCCAATTCGGCACCCGCACAAAAGTGCGGGCCGTGCCCGAAACCCATATGTTTGCTTACGTTGGGTCGATCAATGTCGAATTCTGTCGGTGAAGCAAAAACGGCCGGATCGTATCCCGCGGCGCCCCATACCGGCAGCACCAGATCACCCTTTTTAACTTCTGCACCTGACACATGACAATCTTCCGTTGCCCGCCGGTAGGTGCACTGTATTGGTGGATCCCAGCGCAACACTTCCTCAACGAAGCGATCAATAGCGCTCAGGTCGTCACGCAAGCGATTCGCTAATACTGGATTATTAAGCAGTACCAGCACGCCATTGCCGACAAGATTTGTTGTGGTTTCGTGCCCAGCCAACAGCACCTGATCAATAATAGGCAGAAGTTCTTCAGTTCTTAAAGGCACCTCACCTTCTTCACGGGCATTGACCATTTCACTCAGCAGGTCATCCGCAGGGTTGCCCCGGCGGGCTTCAATACGCGGAACAAAGTATTGATGCAACTCCACAACGGCACTGGCCACGCGCCGCCGCTGCTCATGGTTCAGCAGGTCGATGTTGCCCGAGATCATCAGGTCCCCCCAATCCTTAAACCTCCACAGGTCAGCCCGATCAACGCCTAGAACGTCTGCAATAACGGTGACAGGTAGTGGTACCGAAAATTCAGGTAACAGGTCAACCTTTCCGTTGGCTACAAATTTGTCGATAAGATCGTCTGCAATTTCACGAATGTGTGGTTCCAGAGCGCGGACTCGGCGCGGATTAAGCGCTTTGCTCAGCAGTTTACGGTGGCGCGTGTGCACGGGCGGGTCTGCCGTGAAAAGTGCATTCACCATCGGATGCGCGTCCTGGAAGATCTCCTCCACATCGTCCTGAACAGGCTCCTCACCGACCCCCATATGTCGGGGACCCTGGTCATCGATCGAAATAGACGATGAGAACCCCGCCGTATTTTTAGACATAGAGACCAGGTCATCGTAGCCCACCACCGCCAACCCAATCTCCGGGTCGAATCCAACCTGGCCGCTACCGTGCAGCGACTTATAAGTTGTGTAGGGACACTCAATGTGTGATTCGGATGAGAGCGCGACCTGTGTCACATTTTCCTTAACCGTCATACCACTTTTACGTCATAGCCAGATTGATGTTGCATAGCCATTACCTTACTACTCCTAAGGATAAACAAACAACGGGGGTCGGAGTAAGTTCTCTGGATCGTGGCTCATTGATACCTCGGGGTAGTCACCGAGTACGAGTACGGGAATGACGTGGGGTTTATAATGCATATGCTGGAAGGCGTTGCTACTCTATGACCTTGTCATTCGAATGCCGTCAGTGAGAAAATATCATGGGCACTATTGATCCTTTAGGTTATTACCGGCTGGCCCCTGGTGAACAACAGATCACGCCCGACCAGGAAATCGACTGGCAACGCCTGATCACTCCCGAGGCCCGGCAGACGTTCGCTGAAGATGGCGTAGTATTGATCAAGCAGGCTCTGCACCCGGAATGGCTGCAGCTGATCGACATGGCCTACCAGCGAGTGATGCTTACACCAGAAACCATGGCGCGCTTCTTTCAGGGCACGCCTGAAGAGTTTCTGGAGTCAGTCCATAACTATCCAAACGTGCCTGAAATCAGGCAATTACTGGCCGAGTCCCCGATTGCAGACATCATCGGCTCGCTCATTGAATCGGAAAATATCTGGTACTTTTTAGATGAGTTTTTTATTAAAGAGGGGGGTAACTGTGGCCCGACGCCCTGGCATCAAGACCTACCCTATTGGCCTATTCAGGGTCGTCAGTTTGCTTCAATGTGGATCAATCTCGATCCGTTACCGAAACAAGAGTGCCTGGAATTTGTGCGCGGCTCCCATCTCAACACTGTCTATGACGGTTTTCTGCCGAGTATTGTCAACGACGACATGCGACACCCTTACTTCGGTGGTGAAATGCCTCAGCTACCCGATATAGAGTCCGAGCGAGCCAAATGGGATATCGTTTCCTGGACTATCGAACCGGGAGACGTAGTTCTGTTACATCCAGGTGCACTTCATGGCGGCGGCCCCACGGGGGACAATTCTCGCCGACGGACGCTAACAGTAAGGTGCTATGGCGATGATGTCGTGTACGCACATCGCCCACGCTCAATGCCTACGGCACCACAGCGACCTGGTCTGGGTTTAAGTCTCAACGCTGGCGACCCGCTGCGCCACTCGACCTGCCCGCAATTACGCCCCAAAGGGGCTGGCTAACGAAGTGTTGATGTCGTGATCAACTATCAGGGGCAGTTCTCTTCGCTTAATAACCTATCGTTTAGGTACACCGGGCTCATCGATATTTAGCATCCATCGCTGCAATATAGGCGTAGGTCATGGCGGCGCCAATCGTCCCACCGGCGCCAGGATAATAGTTACCCATCACCGATGCTGAGCTGTTGCCTGCTGCATAGAGACCAGGTACTGCCGTGCCATCCTCTCGGACCACCTGCGCGTGTTCGTTGGTTAGCAACCCACCTTTTGTGCCCAGGTCACCTGCCTTCACTTCCATGGCATAAAAAGGCGGCTTTGCAACGGGCCCCAGGCAGGCATTGGGCTTGTGACCAGGGTCACCGGCATAGAGATCAAATGCACTTTCGCCCTTTTGAAAATCTTCATCCTTGCCGGCAATGGCCATTTCATTGAAACGGGAGACCGTTTGGCTGAGCCCGGCGGCATCTATGCCGGTTAGCTCAGCCAGCGCATCCAACGTCTCGGCTCGCTTTACATAACCGTTTTCAATATAGCGCTCCGGCGTAATGCCTGGCAACATGCCACCAATCGCATACCTGTTACGAAACTCCTGATCGAAAATAATATAGGCAGGTGGCGCAGTATCCTCATAGATAAGCCGACCCAGCTCATTGTAAGGTCTGGCTTCATTGGCAAAACGCTGGCCGCGTGAGTTGACGATCATCATGTGTGGCAGACCACGTTCAAACACTATAATCACCGGCGCGCCGTCTGGCGGCAGGACAGATGGCATCCACCACATGTCATCCATCAAATCTGTCGCTGCACCGATTTGAGCGCCTGCATTGATGCCGTCTCCTGTACTACCGGGCGAACCAGAGGTGAAGCTGCCTGTATTCCAGTCGCTTCCACCCTTGTCGCCAAAGAACTGTTTTCGCATGGCAGGGTTGCGCTCAAATCCACCCGCCGCCATCACCACACCTTTCCTTGCTCGTATGTTGACACTGGCACCATCTTTCGTCGCACGAACACCCATCACAGCGCCACCCTCTACTACTATCGCTTCCAGCGGTGTTTCAAGCCATAACGGCACCTCTTTTTTCTGCAGCGTAAGGCGCAATCGAGCAATGAGCGCCCGGCCACTAGAGAGGTGCTCTCGCCGGGCTAGCTTGTTCCAAAGATTACGCGGGAAGAATTTCCAGACCTGCAGCAGCCCCAGCGGATTGGCACGAAAGAATGCCAGCCGTCGCAGCTCAGTGACGGACCCTACAACACCACCCGGCACCGCAAGGTTCGACTTTCGCAATTTGTCATAGTCGTTAAGCCGTCGACCCGAAACCACCTTAGGATCTATCGATCGACCGCCCTTAGAGCCGCCCGGCGTTTCAGGACGGTAATCGGGAAAACCATGAACCAGATTGAACTCCAACTCGCTGTTAGCGATCAGATAGTCAGCCATTTCAGGCGCACGGTCGACAAAGGTCTGCAGTTTGCTCTCTGCTACTCTCTGGCCAATATTGTGCTTCAAATAAGTCAGCGCATCGGCTGGATTGTCATCAATGCCCGCCTTCGCCATCAGCGAATTATTCGGCACCCACGCGACACCGCCAGATAGCGCCGTTGTGCCACCATAGAACGCTTCTTTTTCAAGCACGATCACATCCAGACCTTCATGCTCGCCAACGACAGCAGCTGTCAAACCGGCAGAGCCCGAGCCTATGACAAGGAGGTCTGTTTCAAAATCCCAATTCACAGTATTCACATCTGTTTCCTGCGCAACTTAACCGGGTTTAATCTGAACGATTAGATATTTTTATGGCACGACTGTCATAGGATTGACCGGTGAAGTCAAGCGATTGCTAAAGGGCAAAAATGTCGTCGCCGGCTTCCTCGGTTTCTTTAATCTGGTACTAAACAGATCGGTACTTCACTGCGGGCAAATTCAAACGCCGCGAAAACTAATTGAACCTTACAGAGATCTAGCGCTATCTGGCTTTTCCAGGTAACTCCCACAATGCACGTCCATAGTTTTCCGCCGCCTCTTCCCATACCAGGGACACGTGTGTCACACCGGCATTGATATCCCTCTGGTAACGCTGAATCGGGTTACTGAGATTAATCGACGTGGCACCGGACATAAGGGCAAGGTTGTTGGCCACTTTGCCCATCAGCCGCGAAACATATGAGGCATCCCGCTGAGACGATAAGGCATCCAGTGTCGAGGGCGCCTCACCCGCCTCCCCCCAACGCATGAGTTCAGTCAGCCGATGGCGCATGATGAGTTCCGCTGCATGAATATCGGTCAGTGCTTCGGTCAGCTTCATCTGATTGGCAACCCGCTCCGTCTGCAATTCTCCGCTGAACAGCGCTTTTTTACCTATTAGAGTCCGGCGCACTGCCTCTGCCATGCCAATAGCCATGCCGACGAGGGCTGGCGGAATCCCCCACACCGCAGGGAGCACAAACGGTAGTCTCGCCAGAGGAATACCATGCGCCTTACCGCCGGGTGTATTACCCGTCGCAAGATCCATAATCGGCAGTCGTCGGTGTTCCGGTACAAAAACATCATCAAGGATCAGGTCTTTACTGCCGGTGCCTGACAAGCCCGACACAAACCAGTCATCGACAATGTCCAAATCGCCCCGCGGCACGAGTAGCCAGTCCATACAGGTAGGACTGGGCTTTAAGATAATGAACCAGCCGGCAAAGTCACAGCCGCTGGAAAACTTCCAGCGTCCAGAAAGTCTAAAACCGCCATCAACTTCTTTCATTTCGCTGTGGGTTGCAAAGGATGCCGTGGAACACACCTGATCTGAACTGTCCGCCCAGTACTCTTCCTGCGCCCGAATCGGAAACAGCCCTATCTGCCAGTTATGCACAATGAACAGGTTGGCCACCCAACCGCTGGAGCCGCAGGCGGTTGCTAGCGTACGAATGACTTCCGCAGCTGTGTCGAAACCCAACTCAAATCCGCCAAACCGCCGCGGCTGCAGAATCTTGTGAAACTCAGCCGCCCGGAATTCACGGACAGTGTCATCCGAAAGCCGTCGACTCTCTTCCGCTACCCGGGCACGCTCGTGTAACCCCGGCAACAACGCTTCAGCCCGCGCCACTAGCTCCGCCTGATTCGGCACACGTTCTACCTGCATTTGATTCAATGTCATGACTGGTCCTCCAGATCCACTTATTGGGAATTAACTTGATAGTATATTCATCGAGCTTGTGAGCAAAATCGGTATATCTCAAATCAATCTGGCCATTCATCAGGAGATGAAAACATGGATAACCGCTTTAACTACGACGATGTCAGCCACTACACGCTGGAAGAAGAAGATGAGCAAGCGCTCATAGACGCCCAGAACGAATGTACCTTCATGTGGAGCACCAAAGAAAGCTGGCCCGTGGGTGTCATCATGTCTTACGTTTATGATCGTGGTTACTTCTGGCTGAGCGTCTCATCCCTACGGGTACGGGTGCAGGCAGTTGCCCGGGACCCTCGTACATCAATCTCCATCACCAGCAAAGGTTGTGAGATGGAAGCACCACTGAGCCTGACCTACAAAGGAACCTGCGAGGTGCTCAGGGATCAAGAAACAATAGACTGGTTCCTGCCGACCCTGGCAAAACGTTTGCGCGCAGGTGACGAGCAGGCACAAAAGGATTTCGTCAGACTGAACAACACGCCAAATCGGCGTGTACTAAAGTTCAAGCCGGTCAAAAAAATCGGCTTCGACAGCCGTAAAATGCGTCAGGCAACACTTGATGCAAGCCAGGGTTGAAGCGTGATGGGCTAGTGATATCTCGCGTCATTGCCAGAGGTGCCTCAGAATGGAATATCGTCATATTCGTTGTCATCGAAAGGCGGTGGTGAAGCGCCTTGATCAGCCGAAGAAGACGAATGTGATTGACCTGGCGCTGGCTTCACGCGCCAGGCCTGCAAGCTGGTAAAACACTTCTCCGGGTTACCGCCACCCGACCAAAGTCTGCCTGAAAGATTAAACTGCACCTGAATTTCATCGCCGATATTGTGATCGTCCATCATTGCGCACTTGTCTTTAATCAGTTCAAGGGCAATGTGATTCGGGTAGGTTGGATTTTCATTTTCGCCGGTCAGCTTGATCACAAACTCTCGTTTTGTGAAACCGTTGTTGCCGTATTCAGTGGTATCGCCAATGGAATGGATCATTCCCTGGACTTCAAAACTTTGTGACATCCTGGTGAGGTCTCCCTTAATTCAAAAATTTGATCGACAGACCGCTATTGTAATTCAAATTAGAGCGCAGCGAGACCTGTTGTTCATAGTTCCCTGGTTCTAATACGAACATCACAATGCGCGGGCAGCCACTGAGAACCGGTAGCAGAGTTCATCGAAGGTGTTACAAGATTGCTGGTCTACGAGCACTCTCTACTCTCAGCAGGAACAGGTAGGTATCACTACGCTGTAGCCTTCCAGTACGCTGTAGCCTTCCAGTACGCTGTAGCCTTCCAGTACGCTGTAGCCTTGCTAATAGAAGATGTAAGTTTGGTGATTATACTATAATAGTACAATATCTAGCTGCCTGGAGACTAAACCGTATCGTGAATGAACGTTTGGTAGAAGAATACGGGCCCTCCTGATTTTAATGGTACTTTGCGACACAGAGTTGCGTAAAGATAGACTGATAGCAATTGACAATTAGCAGACAATGGCCACGTAAGTGATTAAGATCCTGTCAAAATTTTGGGCAAGCACCGAAGATCCGCGGCAAAACCCGTCTGAAAAATCGGACATAGTCAGGTCCTGTTTAGTCGTGACGGGGGTGTTTGTTTTTATGGCCCTGGTACAGTTTTCATCGGCCAGCGAGCAGATCGGATGGGCTTGCATAGTGGCAGCAGCCGCAGCAGCAATTGCAGCCTTCGTAGCCAGCGTTTCGGGTCGCACGTTTTTAGCCGCAAATATCCTGATTTTGACCTGCTTCGCTTTCTCTTGCGCGGTCGTCGTGACAACCCAGGGTAGCGTTGTTGCCGCCCTCTTCTTCACTAGCCTCGTTCCAATCGTAGCGCTTCAGGTCGTCGGGGTCCGTGGGGCCATCGGCTGGTTCCTCGCCTGCCTGCTACTTTTGATTGGGCTCGCTTTGAAGTGGTTCACTGGGATTGTGACCCCTATCGAGCTTGACTCCACCACCATGGGCGCCTCCTCTATCCGTGCCGCAATCATTTTCCTAATCTTCGTATTTATGGTTCTGGCCGCTGGCGACATCAGTCGCAAGGCTGCCCAACACCGCGAGAAACGCGCTGAAGATGAGCGAAAAAAACTCCACCGGGCACTGGTAGAAGAGAGCGCCCGCTACCGTGCAATTGTCGAACATAGTCGCGATGTGATCATCGAGATCGATCAGCCAGGGCAAGTGACGTATGCGAGCCAAAACACGACCGAGGTATTGGCTGTGACGAACCTCGTGGGCTCAACCCTTTCCGACCGGATCTGGCCTTCTGACCGGGAGGCGCAGTCTGCTCTCTTTACACGAATGTTCAGTGAAGACGAACTGCTCTCTAGTGTTCCCGTGCGCTACCTCGGCGATGACGATGTGTGGCGCTGGGTCGAGAGCGCAGGCCGTCGTTATAAAGATTCAAATGGAACCCATCGGGTCGTGATTCGCCTGCGAGATGTCACCGCGGACCTGGATTTGCAACATAACCTACAGCAGACACAGAAACTTCAGGCCGTTGGTCAGCTTGCAGGGGGGGTTGCCCACGACTTTAACAACCTGCTAACAGTCATCATGGGCTATGCGGAAGACCTCGTTCAAGAACCTGGTCGTTCAGCCGAGGCGGCAACCGAGATCCTGGAAAACGCAAAACGGGGAGCTGCGCTGACTCGTCAGCTCCTGGCGTTTTCGCGCGAGTCAGTCTACACGCCGCTGGTCATAGATTTGTCGGCCACCGTTGAGAATCTCAGCGGCATGCTCAAACGGTTAATCGGTGAGCAAACACTTATACAACTTGATCTGGCTGACCATTTACCATACGTCGAGGTTGACCCACAACTCCTAGAACAGGCAATTATTAACCTGGTCCTCAACGCCCGGGATGCAAGCCCGACAGGTGCCATCGTTAAGATCCGTACCGGCCTCATCGCCGATGACGGAGACGTTTTTGTCGAAGTAACAGACAGCGGAACGGGCATGAGTCCCGACATTGCCAAGCGGGCCTTCGACCCCTTCTTCACGACAAAAGATAGCGCCAGTGGCACAGGCCTCGGACTTGCAGTGGTACATGGCGCCGTCGAGCAGATGGGCGGCAAGACTATACTTGAGACAACGGAGGGGGAAGGTACCAGCGTGGTGATCCGACTCCAATCCACCATGCTATCCACTACACCATCGGATCATGAGGCTCATGAAGTCGAATACGCGAGCGGCGGCGGGACGGTTCTCGTCGTCGAGGACGAGGGCTCTATCCTAAAGCTTGTACGCGTTAATCTCGCCGCTGCTGGATTCACGGTACTCGAAGCCGAGAATGGTGAAGCTGCGCTCGCTATTGCCAATAAGCTCGACCACCCGATCGACCTTGTAGTCTCAGACGTCATCCTACCCAAAATGAGCGGGCCATCGATGGTGACTCATTTACGCGCCATACATCCGAATACACGGGCGCTATATATCTCCGGGTATCCAAGAACCCACATCGACGATATAATTTCCGAAAGAGATGGTTTTCTACAAAAGCCTTTCCGGAGCGACGAACTGGTCAACAGAGCTCGAGCACTTTTGAACGACGCGGACGATTTCTCGGCGGCATGATGCGCTAGTCGATTCGACCGTTGTATCCTGGCGATAACAAACTTGAATAGCGAAGGAAACGCTCAGTGAACGGTCTAAGTTGTGACAACTTAGACCTTAACGTTACCCCTACTGGTGCGTCACCGGCAACTTGGATCGCCCCCAGAATAGAAACGGGCCGACCCGCTCACCTTCGTTGACTAACCGCAACTTTGGATAACGCTTACGAAGCGCCGTTAACGTGACCCTTGCCTCAAGTTTCGCTAACTCTCTTCCAATGCAAACATGCAAACCTACACTGAAGCTCAACATCTTCTTCCCGGAGCGCTTCAACTTAAAGGCGTTCGGTTCAGAAAATGCCTGTGGATCTCTATTTGCCGCACCGTAATGCATCATGACTTTGGTGTTGGACGGTATCGTCACGCCGTCGACTTCCACGTCCCGTGATGTCGTCTTGAACAAACCCAACAGCGGTGGATCAAATCGCAAGCTTTCGTTGATTGCATCGTCGACGTCAATTTCATCCCGACAAAATTCATTCCACAAATCACCAATTGTCAACAATCTCCAGACTAAATTCGAGATCAAAGAGGTGGTTGTTTCGTTCCCTGCAACAAATATTTGCCCCGCGAACGAAACTAACTCGTCGTCTGACATATATTTTCCATCTTCTTTAGCAAGCGCCATAACGGATAACAGGTCGCTCGATTTCCCTGCTTTCCTCTTGAGATGAATCTGTTCCAGAATATAGGCACCCATCTCAGCTAGCTCATCGGCGTATTCAGACGGGTCTTCTGCACACATGTTTGCCACCGAAGCATCCGCCCACCTTTTGAATTTTTTAATGTCATCAGTAGGTATCCCCAGGATCTCACAAATAATGATTACTGGAAGCGGAAAGGAAAGCTCATCGTGTAGATCCCATATGTTTTTTGACGCAACCGTATCCAATAACTCCTGCACGATTTCTTCCAGCCGCGGTTGCAGATCACTAATTTTCTTGACCAGGAAATCACGCTGAATCAGCCCTCTAGTAAAGGTGTGATGCGGCGCGTCTGACAAGATACCCTGAGCCGGTTGAAAATTAGGCCCGTTGCCGAACCCTTCAACATAGGTTTCTGCATCTAATAACGCGCCGTTGACATCTTCATATCTGGACAAAATGAAGAACGGTGGATCGAATTTGTCATAAAAATACGCTCTTTCCTGATCTAATAGCTTTGAGGCCGTTATCGACGGATCTCGAAGCTCCTCCGAACCCAATAAATCCACATCTTTTTTTTGAGCATTTTTCAAAGCCATCGTTTCGCCCCTATCGTCCCTCTTTCAGGGTGACAGTATACCCGGTTGTTATCGGGCAACTGAACCACTGGTTCGCTCGATCACATTATGAGCAGAAAATTCTACGATCAACGCCAATCGTTACTGGACGAACATTTGGAATGTCTTGTCCCCGGGGTGCATCTTTTCTGACAGCATGCGGTAGTGCCACTGCCGAACCACTTCATTGTCATCATGAAACCTAACCGTTCCTTTAATTGTCGCCTGACCCTGTGGCGAAGATTTTGGTGCACTACTGCTCGATACGATCACTGAGACCCGAGGATCGCGCTGCGTCATATGAACTATTGCGTTATAGTTTAATGATGATTTAGTAAATCAGCACACTCACCCGAGCACACCCTTATGAACACACCCGGTAGCCAAGATTGGTTAGACAGCATCACTGAAGATATCATCGACCCCGAGCAACGAATCATAGACCCACACCATCATCTTTGGCGCCACCCAGGCAACGAATATGTCGTTGAGAACCTGCATGCTGATACGGGTTCAGGGCATAATATTGTTAAAACCGTTTTCGTCGAATGCCACTCAGAATACTTAAAAGATGGTCCGGTGCATTTACGCCCGTTGGGCGAAACCCGATTCGTTGCCGAACAAGCCACAGAATCCGCTGAGAGCCGCGGCGCTGAAATCTCCGGTATTGTTGCCCATGCGGATTTGACCCTGGGGGATGAGTTAGTTGAAGTTCTTGCCGGGCATGAAGTCTCTGGCCAAGGTCTATTCCGAGGCATTCGTCACGCCGGCGCGTGCGCCACACACCCTAAAGAGTTGTTTATTCCAGGTGGCGCACCGGAGGGGCTTTATGCTGACCCAAAATTTAGAGCCGGTGTCCGCCTGCTAGGCCGCAAGGGCTACAGCTACGACACCTGGCATTATCATTATCAAAACAAAGATTTCTATGAGCTAGCTCTCGCTGCACCTGACACCCAGATGATACTGGACCATTTCGGTACACCTCTCGGCGTCGGTTATTACGCAGATAAGAAAGCCGGGATATTTAAGCAATGGAAGCAGGACATTAAAAAGATAGCAGAGTGCGACAATGTCGTTGCAAAAATCGGCGGGCTGGCAATGCCAGATAATGGCTTCGGTTGGCACAATCGATCTACCCCTCCTGATTCAGACGAATTTGTCGAGGCGCAACGGGACTACTATTTGCACACAATTGATTGTTTTGGACCAGATCGCTGTATGTTCGAAAGTAACTTTCCCGTTGATCGATTCTCTATCTCCTATCCGGTGTTATACAACGGTCTAAAGAAGATCGTCATAGACTTCAGCGAAGAAGAGAAAGACGCGATGTTCTATAATACCGCGGAGCGAATATATCGTTTACATGAAAAGGCTGACCGAAATGTCTGATGTTTTGTACGAACAGAACGGTAAAACTGCCGTCATTACACTTAACCGCGCAGGCAGGCTCAATGCCCTGAACGAATCGTTGATTCAGGGCCTACGCGCCGCACTGCGACAGTTTCGCGATTCCGATGCTCGCTCAGCCATCCTCTGCGCGGATGGTGACCGAGCATTTTCAGTTGGGGCCGATATCAAGGACCCACCAATGGAAATGTGGCAGGGCGTACCCGGTGTTGGTGTCATCACCAACAAACCTATTATCGCTTGCGTCCAGGGATACTGCGTTGGTGGTGCCTATATTTTGGTTCAGATGTGCGATCTGGTCGTTGCAGCTGACAACACCATATTCAAATACCCCGAAGCTCAGGTTGGTTTCACAGGTGGATTGATCGCAGGTTGTGCGGCGAAGATACCGCATAAAATCGCGATGGAATTTATGCTTCTGGGCCAGGACTTAACGGCGCAGCGTGCCTATGAAGTCGGCATGGTGAACAAGGTCGTCCCTTTGGGAGAACAGTTGGCCGCGGCTCAGGAGTACGCTGACATTTTTGCCGTTAGTGCACCACTGGTCGTTGAGACCATCAAGTCTATGGTCGCAGAGACTGTTCCCCGTGGACCCGCCGAAACAGCGGCAATCACCCGAGACCAATTACTGGCGGTTCGAGACAGCGAGGATGGTGCCGAAGGCAGAGCCGCATTTAAGGGTAAACGGCCACCTGAATTTCACGGCCGTTAAACAAAACAGGTGGACGTTCTAACCCGCAATAGCCAGGTCGGCAAAGCGTAGATGAGGCATCAGTGCGGACCTTTCCCAGTTCCAAAACTGTTTATCTCCAATCAGTGCAATTTTATTGAGCATGTCATAGAAGTTTCCCGCCACTGTAATACCTCGCACCGGTTGCAGCCTTTGCCCATCTTCATAAAGGAACCCTGAAGCACCGAAACTGAAATCACCGGAAATAGCATTGGCTCCCGAATGCATCCCTGTCAGGTCCGTTAGCATCAGGTATTTTCCAGAAAACAAATCTGTCTGCGAGCTGCTGCCTGCGGCGATTTCTAGTTGGTGCAGCCCCACACCCAACGTCGATTTAGGTCCTCGAGCTGCATGTCCGGTAGTCTTCATATCAAAAAAGGATGCTGTGGCACTGTTATGAATAAGCGTGTTAAGGGTGCCATCAACGATCAAGGGGGTTGATTGTGTCGCTGTACCTTCTGCATCGAACAATTGATAACCAAACCCATCAGCACTCAGCGGCTGGTCAGTAATGTTCAATCGGGTATCGGCAATAGATTCGCCTAACTTTTCCCGCATGGGGTTCACCCCATCCTTGGCTGATTTTCCCGAAAACATCATGGTGAAAACTCCAAATAAAGAAGCCTGAACTTCTTCATCGAATATCACATCATAGTGACCACTGGGCACAGGGGAGCCGTCAAGGATATCAATAGTCTGGGTATATGCCCTGTCAACGATATCGTTAGCATTTAAAGCAGTAAACAATCGCGCTGCCTGGCCGATACCTTCCATCGCGTTCTTATCACCCTGCTCAATCAGCGCATAAGCGTAGGCGGCACACATTCTGCTTTTAGAATAAGCACTAAGACCTGCACTTGAAAAAATATGGCGCTGAGTCGTATTGTCCTGAACGCCGTTATAGGGCACGTTTTTCACCTTGTCCCTGGCGGCAAGATCACTTTCCATCTGTAAAGCAAAGTTAACCTTCTCATCAATGCTTACCTCCTCGGCCGGACACAAAACAGAGTCATCTGTTTTCAGATTGACCTCGTTAGCCAGAATATTTTCATGAACTTCTATTGCCGTAAAGCTCGCGTTAGTCAGCGCCTGCTCAACCAGAGAACTCAAGGCGTCACTATCCGCGGCCTCGCTATAAGCGGTACCCACTTTGCCGTCTTTAATCACCCTCAAACCAAAAATCTGGCTCGAACTCACCTTGTATTCTTCAAGCTCACCGTTACTTGCTTTCAGGGACAAGGATTCTCCCTGGTCGATAATCAGGTCACCGCTCGCACCTGCAGCCTTAACAAGCCCAAGCACCTGATTCGCCTGATCGGAAATAGTCATCAGGCATTACCCCCAACAAGGATGTCATCTACCTTAAGTGTTGCCTGACCCACAGATGTTGGCACCGCACCCGAGACTGAACCACACATGCCGCAGGCCAAAGAGAAATCATTACCAACCATTGAGATCTCTTTAAGTACTGCAGGTCCGGTGCTGATGAGCGTTGCTGCCTTAATAGGATATTGAATCTTGCCATCCTCTACGTAGTACCCTTCCGTCACCGCAAAGTTAAACTCACCAGTTCCCGGCTGCACTGAACCACCCCCCATATGAGAGGCATAGATGCCTTTATCAATGGAGCCGATCATCTCTTCCAGGCCCGCATCGCCAGGCTCGATAAAAGTGTTTCTCATCCTGGAGGCGGGCGCATATTTGTAGGACTCACGTCGGCCCGAACCAGTTCTCTCGAAGCCAGTTTGCTCAGCGCCAATCTTATCGACAAGAAAACTGGTTAGCTTGCCGTCCTTGATCAATTGCGTTCGTTGCGTATCAAGGCCTTCGTCATCAATATTGATCGAACCCCACTGCTTCGTCATCGTGCCGTCATCCACCGCACTCACCGCTGTATTTGCAATCATTTGACCCATCTGGTCATGGAACACAGATGCCTTTTTCGCCACCGAGGTCGTTTCCAGCAAATGGCCACAGGCCTCATGAAAAATCACGCCACCGAAACCATTACCGATGACCACGGGCATACGACCCGAGGGGCAAGGTTTTGCGCCAAGGTTAACCAGTGCTTGCCTTGTCGCTTCTGTTCCGGTTTTTTCAGCGCTGATATCATCTTCAAGTTCCCAGCCCATCAAACCACCGTCATTCCAACTCCCCGTCGCCTGCTCAGAGCCATCTGACGCAATGGATGTGAGTGAGGTGCGAATATAGTTACGGGTATCCCCTGTGTGCAGGCCTTCACTGTTAAAGAGTTCGACGTGCTGTTCTTTTTGACGACACGAACCCCGGGTTTGCGAGATCATGTTGCTAGCGGCACGAGCCGCTAAATCAGCCCTCAGCAGGTATGCCACCTTGCTCTCAACCTCAGAATCATTACTTAACGTGCGCACCGCAAGATGCAAATCTTTTATCTGCCTATAGTCAAAATTGAATGCTGAGACGCATGGGTCTCGCAAATCCTTCGCAGCCAGTTCAGACAGGATTCTTTTCAGCTCATCTCCCTCAGGTTTGTTGGTATAGCCATAGAGGACTTTAGTGCCATAGACCAGGCGCAAGCCTATGCCGAAGTCTATCCCCGACTCCACCGATTGCACCTGGTTACTCAAGGTGCTGATGGTATTGGTCTGGCTTCTTTCGACAAATAGTTCGGCGAAGTCAGCGCCGAGTGAAATGCCATGGTCAATGACTGACTGTGCCGTTTGGTGATTAAGCATGAAACGTCCTGTGTAGGCTTGATGATTCAATAATAGCAGCGCAGTATAAACGGACAAACCCGTTCAGTGTATAAACACTGAGCTTAATAGAAACCAGGCGACATCGAATGACCTTACGCCTTTATCAAAAAGCACCTGTGGTTACCTCTGGAGTTTTAAAATGACCTACCCTGAAAACAGCGACATAGAGAGATTCATTAGTAGCGAAGAACCCGAGGCGGTCCTGGAGCCCGATCTGCCAATCATAGACCCACACCACCACCTTTGGGACAATCGGGTCGCGACATCAATCTTTGAACAAACCGTTTATCTGTGCGAAGAAATCATGGCGGATATCAACAAAAGCGGTCATAACATCACCCAAACAGTGTTTGCTCAATGTGGTGCTTTTTTTCGCGCAGACGGCCCAAAAGACATGCGTTGCGTTGGTGAAACAGAATTCGTTCAAGGGGTTGCCGCCATGAGTCGCTCAGGGATTTACGGTTCGACGCGACTGTGTACCGGTATTTTTGGCTCAGCCGACCTGAGAGCAGGCGCCAGCGTAGAACCTGTGCTTGAAGCCCACCTGGCCGCGTCAGCCAATTTTCGAGGGATACGTACTGCCTTCCCCTCTGATCTTAATCAAACCTATCTTGATGGCTTTGCACTTCTGGCGAAATACAATCTCTCATTCGATCACTATTCGCCGGATTTCGAACGTCTGCCTACGCTCGCTAAATTAGCCGCTGCCCATCCTGAAGTCCCTGTAATCGTCAATCACTTCGGCGGAACTGTTGATCTGGATGCTGATGCAGAAACATTTGCACGATGGCGAGAATGTATCGATATCGTTGCGGCAAGCCCCAATACAGTCATGAAACTGGGTGGAGCCCAGATGCGGGCAGGCGCCTGGGAACCTTCTTTTCATATGCACAAACAAGATACACCGCTCAGCTCCAAGACGTTCTGTGATCTTCTATACCCATACTACATCGCCGCAATCGAGGCTTTTGGGCCTGACCGCTGCATGTTCGAGAGTAACTTTCCGGTCGACAGAGAGTGTATTTCCTACCGGACGCTCTGGAATATGTTCAAAAGAATCGCGGCCAAAGCCGGGCTTTCCGAAGACGAAAAAGCCTCTGTCTTCCGCGGTACAGCCGCAAGGGTATATCGACTGCAGGATTAACGGCTGGAGAGATAAAAGCAGTTTCCGCCCAGGGTAATCGATCACTGGGCGGCAAACGCGCAAAGCGTTATTGTTAAAGTCGATCTACCTTCGAAAGACCTGTCATTGTCCAGACAACCGCTACCGTAAAAAAGACGCCTGCAGCGGCAACAATGAATCCCAACAACGGATTCATCACTGACGCAAAGTACCCCATGGATACCGCACCGATCGGACCGCCGCCCAGCGTACCCAACGAATAAATAGACAATGCTCTTGCTCGATAATTCTCTGGCGCTGATTCCTGAATAATCGCTCGCCCCAGGCTCATTGCAACGCCGCCGCACATTCCCCACAGTCCAATACAAAGAACGTAGCCGTAAAATGGTAATCTAAGGTTTGTTAAAATCAGGAATACACCACCAGCTGCCAGTGCGATCATCAAACCCAAACCCTGACGCCTAATCCCGCCGATCGCCACCAGGATAACCGTCATGACAATGGTGCCAACCATAAAGCACATATAGGACAGCGCTATATCGAAGGCAGCACCGCCGTACACATCCCTGACGGCAAGTGGATTCAACACGGAGAAAGCGCCCATATAAAATACACCGACAGAAAACATCAGGATCATCACGGGGAACATACGCGGCGAATTAAAGATAAGCGATAGGCCATCCCTTATCTCGCCGAATACGCTTTGACGATTTTTTTCCCGGGTCTCAGCAAGCGATCCCCTCTCGGGCATCGACGAAGGCAGCTTTAACGCAACCAGAGCACCGAGAAGCAAAACTGTTCCTTGTATGAGCAACAACGGAACGGGACCCGTAGTATCTGCCTGGCTGGCAAACCCAAACCCGACAATCTGCGCAAAAAATGACAAACCCATCGTCATCGTCACGGCCTGCTGGATATTGGGTCCCGATACCTGATTTAAGATGCTGTCTCTGGCCGGTTGAATGAAGGCATTGAAACTCCCTACACCGACCGCGAATACGATTAACATCAGATAGCTAAGCGTCGAAATTTCGATCAACAGCACTAGCGTAAATACCGGCAGCGCTGCAAGGCACTGAAAAACGATGAGTATCGTACGCCGGTCGACCCTGTCGGCTAGAAGTCCACCGAACAGGATGAAGACCAGCCCCGGCAATTGAATACACATCTGTGCGATGCCCAATCGAACCCCACCTTCTCCTAGATAGACGGCGACCATCCAGGTAAACAAGACGCTATTGAGACCCCACGGAAAGAACTGGCCGACGACGCCAGCCAAATACCAGGAGAATTTTGATGGTGACGCGCTCATCGTTATGATGCTAACAAAATCTGCAGTCCAGAACGATGCTCGTCGATATCATCTATGTGTGTTCAGGAAACCCGAATACTTTCTAGCCACCTGATTCCCATCACGCATAAATCAACATAGGACAGATTTCACTCGGCAGGTTAATCCCGTTACAGCTTAAAGTTTGACTTGAAAATCCCTGCACGCATACTGCTCGGATGAATATCGACCTAGATACGGGCAAGCTGGTTGTTTTTCTCGGCGGTCTGCTATTTTTTCTGGGCGTCGAAACTCTTGCGCCAAAACGACCGTGGCGTGAGAGCAGATTCAAACGCTTACTCTTCCATGGTGGCATAGCAGCACTTAACACGGTATTGATCCGATTGGTGATTTATGTGCCGCTCCTACTATGGGTCGTATTCGTCGAACAACAGGGTTGGGGCATCTCACGCTGGTTAGGCTTAACGGGCTGGGTCGAACTCGCGGCTTCTCTCATCGTACTCGACTTATTTGATTACTTCTGGCATCGCGCAAATCACAGAGTCACCTTCTTATGGCGCTTTCACAAAGCACATCACGCGGATACCGCGATGGATGTGACCACGGCCCTGCGTTTTCATCCCGGCGAGCTGATGATATCGGCGCTAGCCAAGGCCCTTTGGATTGCCATATGGGGACCCACCGCCATTGCATGGTTTCTGTTTGAAGCCATGGTGAGCCTGTGCGCACAGTTCCATCATAGTAATATCGATTTCCCTGACTATATTGAAGGGGGCATCTCGGTACTGATCGTCACACCCCGCTTCCATGCCAGCCATCACGCCGTCGATCGCCATTACGGCGACGCTAATTTTTCAACTATTTTCAGTCTATGGGATCGCCTATTACGCAGCTACCAGCGTCCAGAAAGCGGCGACGCAATCACCAATACGGAATATGGCCTGGGCTTACCCGAGGCGCGAGACCGGGCCTTCTCACCCGGGGCATGGCTTGTCGAGCCCTTTCAATCCAACAATTTGAACGTCAACAACAAAAAAGCAGACCCAGCCGAGTGAAATGTCGTGACCTCAGCGTCGCAAGTACTGATAATGCATGCACCTTAATCAAGAGTACTACGGCTAATGAAAATTTTATTAACTTTTATTATGTTACTCCCACTATTCGCCTTCGCTGACGGGCATGACCCATCAAAGGAACACGGTGGCAAAGCTGCTGAGGCAAAAGAGCACGGTGGCGAAGCTGCTGATGCAAAAGAACATGGTGGCGAAGCTGCTGAGGCAAAAGAACACGGTGGCGAAGCTGCTGAAGCAAAAGAACACGGTGGCGAAGCTGCTGAAGCAAAAGAGCATGCCGGCGAAGCTGCGTCTTCACAGTAGTGAGCGATCGTGGGTGAATCGCTACCTGCTTGATCGGCGAATCAATGCTAATTTGATCAACAGCCTGCTTGCCGGGCTGTTGATTATATTTAGCCCTTGGTCTACCGCCGAATCGACAGCCGAGACCTCGCCCCAAGCGTCAGTATTCAAATTTTATGTGGAGGACATCAAGTCCACCATGCAAGCATATGTGGCCAGCCAGGTCGATACCGATAGTATCTTTCATTTGAAGGATGATAAGACCGGTGAAAACCTCGAACTGAAGTTCGTGATGGTGCACGACCCCGTTCGTCAAATTCGAGGCAACATCTATTTTGCCTGCACGGATTTTCATGTGCAGGGAGAACCAGAGAAAATTTACGACATCGACTTCTGGATGGACGGTTCAAGCGGCGAACTTAAGGTTTACGACACCAAGGTGCACAAAGAACCTCGCTCATCTCTGCTTTACGGCTGGTATAAACATCCACGGTATACCTTCGTCAATGACGAGGTCGAATACCTCTATTAACTCGATTGCACCCTAACAACGGGCTCGTAACAACGGGCTCGTAACAACGGGATGATTACTCCGACCCCGCTATTAGGGACCAAAATTGGCGCCAAATTTGTAGTAACCTGCGCAAAGATCAACGAGAGCACAATTTATGAGCCATTTGTTGCTGGACAAGAAAAACCACATAGCCACGATTACCTTTAACCGGCCAGAAAAGCGCAATGCTTACAGTCCCGAGATGGCCGTGAAGCTCACGGGATATTTGAGAGACTGCGATCGTGATCCGGACGTGCGCGCCGTCATTATTACTGGTGCGGGTGATGCCTTTTGCGTCGGGCTTGATATGAACGATGTTAAAAAACGCGGTGAGAAGCCCAGATCAGCTGAAGCAGCTGACGTCTCTGATTCAGGTGGTCACCCAACCCAGCGAGTGCTCAGAACCTATCCGTTCCAGATATCAAAGCCCGTCATCTGCGCCATCAATGGTTCTGCAGGAGGCTTCGGCGCTGCCTATCCACTCACCTGCGACATACGAATTGCAGCTGAAGATGCCAACATCGCCTTTTCTTTTGTGAAGTGGGGGTTGATCCCTGAAATGGGTGCAACCTGGACCTTGCCGCGTTTGATCGGTATTGAGAAGGCCGCGCACTTGATGTTGACCGGCCGTAAAATTACGGGTGCTGAAGCTGCAGAAATGGGGCTGGTATTACGTGCCGTACCTCGCGACCAGGTATTAGATGAAGCGATTGCGCTTGCAACGGAGATAGCAGAAGGCTCATCACCTTCTGCCGTGTCGCTTGTGAAGCAGATGACCTGGGGGCGAATGATGGATGAAGGTGAGCTCTATCGAGCGATCTATGAAGACGATGATGCAATTGCCTGGGCTTTCACCGGGCCTGATTCTTCAGAAGGCAACGCTGCGTTCCTGGAAAAGCGTTCGGCAAACTGGGCAGAAGTCGATCCGGACCAGTTGCCAAAGTTTGGTCGACGAAATGCTAACCCCTTTGGCTTGGGCTAACACAGAATTAGCGAGTCAGTCTTGATGCGCTCCATCGAAATAGCACTCGAAACATCAGAGACGTGCGCAACGATGAGATATTTTGCGAATATTGCCCGTATCAGGCAATTCAGCCTATCTCAGTGTTTATATAAATCATGTGCCTCTCACCGTCAGCTGTTCAAGCCCTCGAAAGAAAGTTGAGTCCGACCAGACAAAGTCCTGCTCAGGTAGTGTTAGCTCGGGATTAGGTGCCTTGCTTTCTCTATCCGGGAATTGTCAAAAAATAGTATCAGCCTAAACTTGAATATCCAAAGGTAAGCCGACTCTAGGTATTAGTCCTGTAGATAAAATCGAGTCCCGCAAATCAGCACCTGGTCGTCTGAGACATAGCAGTCACGACGCTTTGCCTCATTGAGTATCGCGGCCCGATCCGCGACTCGAATATGCAGCCCAGAGAGACCAGGCCCTCGATCGTCACCTAAAGGAACGAAACGTAACGTAACATTGTTGAGCGATACAACGATGCTCTCTGCGTCGACAGCGCATTCAGCGCCAACAATGCGCGCCCACTTGTCAGCAAGTGAGGCAGGGTTAGCTGCTTGCAGTTCAACGCCGACGATATCAATGGTGACATCCTGCTTGACCTTGTCTTCCCAGCCGAGGCCGCCGACAGGCATCCAATAACCATCAAAGTCATTATGCTGGTCTGACTCAAGTTCAAGGAACGCAGCCTCAAGATCCCGAGGGTGCAACTGCGTCAGATGCCAGTCACCTCGCTCTGCCTCATGCGCAATCCTTACGCCGCTATCGAGGGCCCGCTGTCGTGCGGCAAGTTGGGTCTCTCGACTATCGGCTTGGGTGATCACCATGTAGCCGCCATCACCGCCGCGACGTTCCAAATAACGACCACCCGCGGTTGCGTCCTGTATTGGCGCGACCACCTCCAGGAAGTTTCGACCAATTGGCATCAGGGCGTTCTCGAGCCCAAACGCGGCGACACCATCATCGACGTAACAGACATTAATGCCGAGGATAGCCGTTAGGTCTTCAATGACCGGCTCGAGTTGTGCGGCAACAAGACAGATTTGGCGGAGTTGAATACCTGCCTGCACGTCTGGTTGAATGCTCACTGGATCAATTCTCCAGCTTGGAGAAATTAGGAGCACGCCTTTCTACAAACGATGCAACACCTTCCTTAAAATCGTCGCGCGCCAGACTCTCGTCCATCCAGCGAGAGGATTCCGTCATCGCCTCTCCCAACTCACGATTCAAATGTTTGTAGACCTGACGCTTCATCATCATAATGGAAGCGGGTGCTGACGTCTTTGCTATGTCGCGCAAAAATTGCTGTGCCTCGCTGCAACAGGTGCCGGATTCACAGAGTCGATTGGCGTAACCCATGCGGAACGCTTCTTCGCCATCAATCCGCCGCGAGCTCCAATACATATCGAGGGCATTGGCGGGACCCACAATGCGCGGCAACATCCAACTAGTACCATGCTCGGCGATCAATCCACGGGGACCAAAAGAGGTGACCAGTTTGGCATTGCGGTCCATAAAACGCATGTCGCAGAATGTCGCGTAACTGAAGCCGAGTCCTGCAGCCGCACCATTGATGGCGGCGATCAACGGCTTGCGCAGCCCCAAAAAATAGGTCGGCGACCCATGGTAGTTAGGGTCGCCATCTGGATTGCCGGGTTGCGCTTGCAGATGTTCGAAGTTGGCCGTGGTGCGCTCGCCGGCATCACTCATCGACCCTAGAGCATTCATGTCTACGCCAGCACAGAACCCACGACCCGCTCCCGTCAGAACCGTGCCGATCACGTTGGAGTTTGTTTCCGACTGATCTAAAGCGTGGCGAACCTCTGCCTGGGTCAGGTCGGTCAGTGCGTTCAATTGGTCCGGCCGGTTCATTGTGATGGTGGCAACAGGACCATCGACAACATATTGAATTTCCTGATATTCCGACATATTCATTCTCCTCGATTTACGCTTATTTTACGTACAGGCTACCGCTGTAAGGCATCCCTTGTCGAGAGATTAGAATCTGGCGCTACAAGCAGGCATTGATCTATTATTGAACTGGTATTGATCTACTATTGAACTAGTATTGATCTAGTATTGATCTAGTATTGACCTAGGCAGGCAATTGATCAGTGGTCGACAGGAGCTTCGCCGTATGGCTGGAAGATACTTGGCAAACCGCACAAAAACAGGCCTGATTCATCCAGTCACCCACAACCGCAGTGACTGCAGATTCATCGATGATCCAAATAGATAACTGTCCAGGGTGGCTTGATTTAATGCATAGCTTCAAAGCCCATTTATATTGCACATCGATCAATGAACGTATCTAATCCCCGCTTAATTGTATCTCCTGAGCTTTTGGCGAAGTTTACTTGGCCACTACAATCACTTTTCAATAAGTCTACGGAACAGCAAACATGGGGAGGTTACAAAGAGATTACTCAGGTACTACTTTACCCGTCGCTACATTTGTACACGTCCTATACCGTCACGGCTGCACAATGGGTTTTATTGCCGTCACACTAATTTTTCTGCAGTCGACACCAGATGTTTTCTGGGCAGTTACTTCAGGTTTTTCAGAGAGCCCTTCAACTTATATCGTGGCTTTATTATCCGCGCTAGGGTTTTTCCTTGTTTTTTTAGTCAGTAAAGGCGTGCCGCTGAGTAGAATTCAAGGCCTGTGGATTGTCTATCTGCTTTATATATCGATCGTTGAAGAACTAGCCTTCAGGCTCTTTCTGCCTATGGTTATAGAACCATCTGCAGGGTTTTTGTCTGCAATAGTGATGAGCAATTTTCTTTTCGCGTTGCTCCACTATTTTACCCTTCGATGGAAATGGAAAAACTGCGTGTTTGTCTTTTTAGGAGGAATAGGTCTCAGCAGGCTGCTGGAAAATTCTGGCGATTTAGCTTTATTAGTATTGGTTCATTTCGTAGCTACTTTCCTGAACACGCCGTCGCCGCCAGGTACTTCGACGCTAACGAACGGCCCCGAGTAAACACCGGCGACGTAGCCTCTGAATCTGAGAAAACCCACTGGGCAGGGATTAGAACAACAGCTTCACGTTGATATGGTGCTCAGCTAACCTCGCAACCAGGTCACCGCTGAGGAAACTGACCGCTTCCTGACTGCCCCTAAGTTCTCGATCAAAATGTGCCAGGCCCAGGCCATTTATGAGCGCATAGGCATCGGCGCCGGCAACAAGTTCTGATGACGGTTTCATACCAGCGATCATCTTTTCCGTACTGCTACGCGCGTCCTCATCCATACCTTCTGTGAGCATACCCAGCATTAACTTGTAACCGTCGTGGGTTTGTTCAATGGCATCGTTAAAATGAAAGTGATCCGCATTTAGCAGGACAACGGTGGTTTTCGGCTCCGGGTTGCGATTGAACATGTCCTGCATGCCTTCCAATGGCAGGATCGAGTCCAACTCGGCGACGATATAAAGGACAGGCACCTCGCGTTTCCAAGTAAAGTCCAGCGCCTTGGCCATGACGTTATCCGCGTCGATCTCCGTAAAACCGCCCGCGGGCGCTAGTGGCAAGGCTGCCCTAATACGCTCATCGGTTTCGAGGGTTTTGAGGGTCGTCCAGCCACCAAAGCTGTGGCCCGACATGCCGATCTGTTCGGGAATAATTTCCAGACCTGATTCGCCCGCTAACATTTGATCAATGACAAAGCTGACATCGCAAGGACGGCTTTGAACAAAACGCTCGATCACCTCAGGGTCGCCGGCCGCCCCCTCTCCTGAAATCATATTGGCTGTAGTATTGCCGACGTGGTCCATTGCCGCCACCACATAACCGTGGCTAGCAAGATGACAGCACAAGAAGGTGCTCTGGCGTCGCTCGCCGCCGAACCCATGCGAGAACACAACCAGGGCACGTTGGCCCGATTCTGCCTCTGCATCTTTAACTGCCTGCTGAACAGCTTCGCCCATACCGGGCACCATTTCGTAACGGTCCTGGGTCGCAGGATCAAGATCCTTGCCCTCATATGCTTTAGTGGCCGGGTACCAAACATCAACGGGCAAGCTGTGATTGCGCTCGGTATCTGTCCAGTTAAATTGACGCGTTCCAACAGGGTACGGGCCCCGAGTGTAAGGATTGTATTCGGACACTAGATCACCTTCTTATTGTTTTAGCTTGCCCAATAGTATAACGCTCGCGCCCGATAGTAAGTCTTTTAACGGTCGACGAAACTACATATTTGGGTTCTACCTGAATTATCCAGAAGCTTTCTCGGCATAGTAGATCCTGTGTCCCTCTGGGTCGGTAACGACAAACTCTCGACCCCAGGATTGTGCCTTAATTTCACTAACTTGCGCGCCTCCACCATTAAGCTCTTCGTGTCGAGCTGCCAGATCCACGACTTCAATATACAGATGGAAATGATCGCCCTGCGCAACAAATTCAATACAAGGATCCGTATCGTCAACCCGTTTTAGATGCAAAACCTGCCCTTCAACATCAATACCGGCATAGAAATCTTCATAACGAAAGGTGAGTTTGTAGCCTAAGGTGTTAGTGTAAAAGTCGAGCGCCTGCTCAAGGTCGGTTGTTCGCAATTGGGCAATATAAGACATCACATCCTCTGGGTCTTAAGAATAGGAATTTTAACAGGGATATTCAGCCAACATCCTGAATATCTACGAAGCATCCGTTGGCCCTTATTTCGTGAGCAACTGAAATTGCATTACAGATAATCGTTATACACTGCCAGGACTTATAGCGTCACGCTGACGTTCCGAACTTTCGATTCCTGGCGAAGCCGCCCTCTGTAATTGTCAACGAAGTTGTCGTGTCTACTCGTCATGCAGTTTGACCGATACTTAAGTGACGCCACCAGCTTTCGGCTTGCTATTATCAGCCTATAATGTGATTGGTTCCTCGTTGGCTCTAAGTTGCTGATTTACTGTCTTGAATACTTTTGCTCAATGACCCTCCTGAACTAAGGCATACTCCTAAGTCATCGATATCGATCACTATAACGGGAGGAGAAAAATGTCTAAGAGTCGATACAAGAGTTGTGTCGCGGTACTCGTGGTTGCTGTCCTGATGTTTACTGGTTGCTCGACCGAGCAGGAACAAAGTGCTGTGCCGGCGGTCGTCACAGCAGACCCGGTTGGTACGGTCGTCGCGGTAACTGGCGGTAATATCCGAGGTACTGCACGAGAGGATGGTTTGCACGAGTACCTTGGGATTCCGTTCGCGGCAGCACCGGTTGCAGAAAAACGTTGGCAGCCACCACACCCAATTGAATCGTGGGAGGGTGAGCGTGATGCAACCAAATTTGGTCTGCCTTGTTATCAGCCAGGGTCATTAAGTACGTTTTATGATGGCCTCTATGTTGAAATGAGTGAGGATTGTCTGACGCTCAACCTCTGGACTCGGGCAAAAGATGCCTCTGCAGCACTTCCGGTCATGGTATGGGTGCACGGTGGTGCGCTAGTGATGGGTTCAGGAGGTGATTACGATGGAGCGCCATTAACGGCAAAAGGTGTAGTACTCGTCACGGTCAACTATCGGTTAGGACCATTTGGGTTTCTGGCCCATCCCGAGCTCACCGAGGAAGGCGGTGGGAATTCAGGTAATCAGGGCTTCCAAGATCAGATCGCAGCATTGCAATGGGTGCGAGACAACGTAGCGCAGTTCGGTGGTGACCCTGGCAACGTAACGATTTTTGGTGAATCTGCTGGGTCTTGGAGTATGTCTGTTCTGCAAGCTAGCCCCATGGCGAGAGGGTTATTTCACAAGGTGATTGGTCAGAGTGGTGCGCGATTTATTCCATTAAGTGCTCTATCCAAGCCAAGGTGGGGGATACCCTCTGGCGAAGAATGGGGTCAGCGACAAGCATCTGTTTTTACGGGGGAGGACGAATCCGATTTGGCTACGCTGCGTGCTTTACCAGCGAAGTCGATTATGGATACCTTCTCTGGGGATCCGGAGCTATTACTGAATTTTGACCGACTCACCATTGTTGATGGAGCTGTGCTGCCAGATGAGGTGAACACCATTTTCTCCGAGGGCCGCCAAGCTGACGTGCCCGTGATGATTGGTTCGAATGCGGATGAAGCGACTACTTTTGACCCAGCATTGGGTAATCCTGGTGGGACAATCGATTATGTCGCGGCGCACGACCAGTTCGTCAAACTTACTTTGCCAACTGCAGGTCAAGAGATATACACGCTCTATCCAGCGTCGCCCGATGTCGCTCGGGATTCTTTCATTCGATTCAATACAGATGCAATGTTTACTCAGCCCATGCGTTTATGGGCAAATTACATGGAGAACGTCTCCAGCCCAGTTTATCTTTATTGGTGGGATTGGCGCCCATTAATCGATGGCAGTGACCAGTACGGGTCGTTTCACGCCGCAGAAATCCCTTATGTGTTTGGCAACTTGTCAATATTCAATATTGATATTGGCGACAGGGACACAGAGTTTTCCGGAAAGATGATGACAATGTGGACAAACTTTGCCAAAACGAGTGATCCGAGCGCTGAAGGTATCATTGATTGGCCCGCTTATACTGAAGATAAGCCAGTCACTGCTGTACTGGGAGCTGACATTGGTTTGCGGAATGGGGTACGTTCTGCTGAGGTTGAACTGATAACGACCGGGTATAACGCGATGCGAAAATAGGAGCGCGGGGTACACAAACCAGGGCAAATCGGATCAATCAACGTAACTCAGGCCTCGAATTCGCCTATAGCCTCAGAGATTCCATCGAGCGCCGACGTGAAACTCAAGGTTCAGGGATGAAGGTGTGCTTGGCTGGTCTTTCGAGCAGCAACAGCGCATTGCTTTATGGTGATGCCTAGCCTATCGCTTCAACCCGGACAGGTACGGACTTGTGCCACGGGGTCCCAAAGTATTTATCGGCAAGATCGGTAGAAGTGAGTTCGTTCGGCGCAGCTCCAGTGGTTTTCATGTTGCCTTGTTCATCGGGGTAGTCGAGGCCTAAACCGTTTGGAATGGAGATGTGTCCGCGTTGCATGCGATCATTAATCGCCACAACGACATCCACAGCACCACGAGCAGTCGTGATGCGAGCGTTTGAGCCGTCGCCCAAATTCAGTCGTGCTGCATCATCGGGGTTAATGTACAAAGCCCCTTCCTTATCTTTTCTGCGCCATGCCGGGTTCCGTAAAATCGTGTTCGCGGTGAAATCGCGTCGTTCACCGGCTGAGAGAAGAAATGGAAATTCAGCGGTTGTTTCTTGAGGATTTTCTGAATTGAGCTGAGCTGCAGCTTCCAACATTTCCGGAAGATCGAAATTAACCCTGCCCCCGGGCGTCCTTTGCCAGACATCGGGCCAATCTTCTTTGCTCATGATAACTGCACTGGGTCCAGCCAGGATCGCATCAAACAAATTGTCTCCCAGCGCCATGTCTTCGCCAGCGACCCCAGCGGCTTCGACGGATATTCTGTTGGCGATGACATGTTGGTGACATACCGCCCACAACGCAGCGGCGTTTTGCATGCCTTCCGGCAGGGTCCTACCAAGAGTCCGGTAGAGGAGTGCCGGAGCGACTTTGCCGAGAGCAGGGTTTTCCCGGAGCTTAGTGAAAACCAAATTTCGAAAGCCTTCACGACCGCCTTCCGCCAGGGCTGCGTTAAGTTCTTCTTCGATACCTTCTGGAATAGCGCCAAGAGCTATTGCAAGGCGTGCATGGATTTCCGCTTCATCCAAGACACCTTCAGGTCGAACGAAAAGCGGGGCTCTCACGTGAAAGTAATTTTCAGGGAACTCAAAGTTAAAGAAAGTCGCCTCGGCTTTTTCGTATTGTGTGGTTGCAGGTAGCACGTAGTCTGCTTGGCGTGCGGACTCAGTCATTGCAATGTCGATAACGACACTGCACTGAAGCGCGCGCATGGCTTTGCGCCACTTGCTGCTATCGGGCAACGAGTGCACGGGGTTGGCGGATTCGATGATCATTGCGCGATAACGATTTGGATGATCGGCCAGAACTTCATCCGGTATGATGTTCGCAGGAATGATGCCAGCGATGATGCGTCCGCCTAACACAGGGCTTTTGCCTCTCTCTTTGCCGCTCCCTACATTGCCCAGGCCATTGGATGTGTAGGCAGTTCCAGGCTTGGCGAAGTTTCCGGTCAACAACCACGTGAGGCGTTGCAGGTAGCTCACGAGCGTTGAGTGCCGGTTCATTTGAGTGCCTAGGTCCTCAAGAACCGCGACGCTATCAGCGAGCGCTATAGTTCTTGCAGTAGACCGAATGATGGCTTCGTCTATGCCAGACTTTCGTGCGCAGTCGGCGATATCAACCTTGTCAAATACACCCATGACGGCTCCCACACCGTTGGTATGATCTGCAATCCATTGGTCATCCTGCAAGTTCTCCTGCACGATTGTTGCGACCATGCCCGCGAGTAGCCAGGCGTCGCGACCCATCTTTACGGGTAAGTGGATGTCTGCGAGGTCTGCGGTTTCTGTTCTTTTCGGATCGATAACGATCAGGGTTCGATTGGGATCCTTGGACATTTCACGAATCTCGGCGCGTGCCCGATGTAAGCCATGAGATTGCCACGGATTTTTACCCAAAAAAATCACGACCTGGGCGTGCTCAAAATCGGCATGGTTGTAGCCGCCTAGCATGCGATCGGCCACCCAAAACTCACCGGTCTTTTCTTGTGCGAGGGCGTTCGAGCGATATTTAACGCCTAACGTCGACTGGGTTGTGCCGCTGTATGCGCCTGGCAGGTGGTTCCCTTGACCGCCGCCGCCATAGTAAAAAATCTTGTCTCCGCCAAGCTCGTCACGAATCCCACTGAGCTTGGACGCGATCTCAGCAATCGCGGTGTCCCAATCAATGGCATCGTACCCGCCTTCAGCATTACGCTTCATGGGGGACAGCAGTCGATCATCGCGATTCTGGTAGAAATTTAAACGTGACGCTTTGTTGCAGAGATAACCCTGCGACGCGGGGTGATTCTCATCTCCCTTGGTACGCACAATCTCGGTACCTTCTGCATTCAATTGAACTTTGACGCCACAATTTAAAGTGCAAAGGATGCACGCTGTGGATTTCCAATCGCTATTGTTTTTGTCAGGCCCTTTATCTATGCCTTTAGCCATGGGAATCCCTTAAAGTGAGTTTTGAGTTTGACACTTTAGGATCGTTGACGAAAGGCTTCACCTCTGCGTGTTTTTGAACGACCGGATTAGCCAGCAGGCATTGGATCGTCGCTAGCAAATGTGGTCTGAACGCCAGCAGCTTCGCGTCGGCCATCGTAGTAGATCGCCATGACCAGAGCAAAGCACATCAACACCATCACAACCGAGAACGGCAGTGCGCCAATTACCATCGCCGTCTTAATGGCCTCTGTACCACCTGAAATAAGCAGACCCATCACCACAAGCCCAAGGGCTACGCCCCAGAACAGGATATGTGGCCGTGCCTTCGGGCCTTCATCGCCACCCGCGTTGATCGTGTTCACGATCAACACCGCCGAGTCAGCCGATGTGACAAGGAACGTCATCAAAAGTACGACAATCAGCAGCGCCATACCCCATGCCAACCAATCACCGATTGGCGCCAGCATGAATTCCGTCATGGCAAAGATCTTGTCAGCATTGGCCGAGTCAAAGATCAAACCGTTGGCGCCACCATTAAGTTCCAGATCGATAGCAGTCCCACCGGCCCAAGCGAACCAAATAAAACACATCAGTGATGGCACGAACATCGCGCCAAGCACGAATTCACGGATCGTGCGCCCACGCGAGATACGCGCCAGGAACAATCCAACGAACGGAGCAAACGCGATCCACCATGCCCAGTAAAACACCGGCCACCAGCCTTGCCACTGTGTCAGCAAGAATGCCTCTGACCCTTCAACACCATCTGTCCGCCAGACGTTAAAGCTCATCTGTGGCATTGCGAGCAGGTAATCCCAAAGACCAAAGAGCATCGCAGAGCCACCAAAAAAGGTGGCGCCAAATATAATAAAGAAGCCAAGTAGGATGATCGACAGAAACATGTTGATATTAGACAACCACTTAATGCCTTTGCCCACACCAGACAGCGCCGACAACGTCGATGCCCCCATGATCAGAATCAAAGCGATAATGATACCAAAGGAGTTTGCAGCGCCATCTGCATCTACCAGACCACCAATGCCAATCCGGGTCAGGCCTGCAATAAACTGTTCCACACCGAACCCAAGGGTTTGCGCCACACCCAAAATGGTCGCAACAACGGCCACAATATCGATAAAGTGCCCCAACGGCCCAGATAGCGCCTTACCGAATATTGGTGTCAGCGATGACCGAATGGTCAATGGCAATGCACGGCGATAACTAAAGAACGCCATCGACAGGCCCGTAATCGCGTAACATGACCATGCCCCAAATCCCCAGTGCAGGAACGACCACTTGAAGGCCATGCGCACATTGTCCGCCCCGCCGCCTGTGGTTAATCCTTGAATGACCTCAGGGTTGTTGCCGAAATGAGTAACGGGTTCGGCCACGGCCCATGTCAGCATTCCGACACCAATACCGGCACTGAACATCATCGAAAACCATGAAAAATTAGAAAAATCAGGTTTTTCACCTGGTCGCCCCAGATTAAGCCGCCCCGCCGCTGGCCAAAGTGCCAAGCCGATACAAACACTGACAAAAAGAGCGACAACCCAGATGTACCAAGCTGCAAAATTGGCCAGAATAAGTGTGTTCCAATCGCCCAGCGTCTCACCCGCCTGGACTGGCCAAAAGATCGCCCAAACGACAAGTGCACTGATAATGATTTTACTGGCAACGGTCACGTCGACGCTAAATCCGCGATAAAAACCAGTCTCCGCGAGCTTAATCGGAAGTTCCGATAAAGCTGGTTTTGGGGCCATAATTGTTTTCCCGTTGGCTATTATTATCAGAATTAACCAGAGATTAATCAGCGGTTGACCAAGCTTCCAAGATAGCACGCTTGTTCAATTCATGAAAATTGGTGGAACACGCAAGTTAATTCCACATTTAAAATCGACCTCCAGCTTTAATGTTCTTAGCTGGCAAAGTCGATGCTTTAAATTTCTCATTGACTGAATAGGACCGGACAAGATAGTCGACGTTGAACAGGTATCTTTGGTGCAGATGGTATGTCGCCCTGCCCGACCTGAAAACCCTCTTGGCGGTCATCCCAAATGAGTGCACGCCATTAGCATTACAGCCATTGAACACGTAAAGGTTCAGCACATCACACCGTCTGAAAATAGGAATTTTAGCAGGGACATTCAGTCAATATTCTGAATATTGAAGCAGCATCCGTTGGCCCTTATTTCGTGGTATTAACAACGAGAAAATACAGCCACGCTATTATTCGTTAGATAATGACAAATCTGAACCAGGCTAGCGGGCCAGACAACATGAAATCTAGGGAACCTCTGATTAATGTCCATTTCCGCCATCACGGCGTTCGGGACGCCCCTAAACACGTGCGCCCCTGTCGGAACACCGCATCGCTTGTCCTGACAAAAATGTCCTATAAATCAGAGCTTCCCTAGTACACCCAAATCCCGATTGGGCACAAGAGCCCGCAAGGTTGTTAACAATAAGATAACCTGCAGACACTGCACTTATAGCGCTAAAGCCAACGCTAATCTTCCTGCTGGTGGCCTAGGTCAATGTTCTCTCCGAGGCGGCCCGCAAGATCCACAATCACAGCCTCCAGTTTCTCAACGCGCGACTCGAGCTGTGCTACGCGGTCAGGCTTGCTCACCGAAAGCGTTGCAGTGGTTGCAGCAACGGTCTCCTCCTCAACCGATGTCACTGTATTTGAGAACAAATGTTGGTATTGGTGATCTTGGCGACCGGCAACGCGAGATAGTCGAGCAATCAATGGTCCCTTTTCTCTATCGAGAAGGTCCTGCAGGGTATCCTTTACAGACTGGTTGTCAGGAAATTCATGTAACCGATTGCAGCGGGTCCGAAGTTCGCCAGGCGTCTGCGCACCGCGCAACATCAAGACGCAGATGATGGCGTATTCTGCCGGGTTTAGCTTTATATCGCCTAACAAGGTGTTGCAAAATCGTTGAGTATATTTGTATACATTACTTTTAGAGCCTTCACTACTGGCGACAAAATGGCGCTCTTCCAAATCCCGGACGATTCGGCCAACGGCACCCTGTTCCAGTTGCATCACAGGCTCACGGCTAGATTTTTGGTTACAAGCGTTCACCAGGGCATTTAACGTGAGAGGATATTGGTCAGGCGTGGTGACTGCTTTTTCCATCAGACAGCCGATGACTCTTACGAACTCTGGAGTGAGTTCTATATTCATTTCTATAGGTTTCCTGTGGCTCGGTTATGGCGATGACGTTAAGTCGTTAAATCGTTAAATCGTTAAATCGTTAAATATAGTTAATCATAGCTAAACATAGCTAAGTTATCATTTCCGTCCGCATAACGCGGGGTCGGGGTAAAGTGCCGGAGTAAAACAACCAAGATCAAAATTGGTCTCGTACGGGCTGTTTACGCCGGCACTTTACCCTGATTACCCTGACCCCATCAGTCAGCCGCCTCTTTTTTACTAATTCGATTTGCCCACAAATTCGCAGTGATACCATGAGCAACAACACACAGTGTAACCGTGCAGACAACCGTGTTAACAAGAATCGACTGTGACGGCAGGTTCGCGCCAATGACGATGATCGCAAAGACAATACTCGCCAGTCCTCGGGGACCAAACCAGGATAGGAAGAGTTTAGTTTCGAAGTCTTCTCCTGTGCCTGTCAACGCTAACACCATCGGTAACATTCGGACAATTGTCAGGCTAAGCAAGGAATAAACAACTATCTCCACTGTCATGCCTGCCCAGGCAGCACCAACTACGGCTGCACCAAATATAATCCAGGTTGCCAGCGCGAGCAGTTCGGCCATACCTTCAGATGCCAGCACAAGATGATGAGTCTTATCTTTGGCGAAATGTCCAAAGATCAAACCGCCAACAAAGGCCGCGATATAACCACTGCCGTGCAGGCTTTGAGCTGCTGCGAAACAGGCCAGCGCCAATGTAGGCACTGGAATTTGAACCCAGATTTCTGACAGCCAGCCTCGTTTTCCGCACCACTCCAGTATTCGCACGCCAATAAATGTCAATACGATGGCAACAAGGACACCGATACCAAGTTCCTGGGCAACCAGAGTTAATGCCAGTTTTGCCGGTCGGTCTTCACCGACCTCACCGGCTGCAAGTGCCAGAAACACAAACAATATCGGGACACAAAGCCCATCATTCAGACCGCTTTCAGCGTTAAGCCCCTCGCGAATCCTAGATGGAACCGCTTTGTTAGTCACCACGCCTTTGCCCAGCGCGGCATCGGTTGCAGCTAACATCGTTGCCAGAATACATAACTCTAATATGGATACGTCTGGGAATATCGCGACCCCGGTGCCAACACCAAGCGCAATACACAGAGGCAAGCCGATCAGCAGCATTCGTCTTGGAATGAGTGAGTGCTTACGCAAGGTAGTTAGGTCCGCATTTGCCGCATCAATAAACAGCATCAGCGCCAGCGTCATATCGGCTATGATCCGCAACTCAACCGCTTGCAACTTCAAGTCGAGTATTCCAAAACCATAGGGGCCTGCCAATAAGCCAAACCCGATAAACAAGATGGGACCGGTGATGGCAGTTTTGTCAAGCCTGCCTGCAATCGCACTAAATACGAAAGCAAATACAGCAATTATCGCCAAATTTTGGTAAACGAGACTTCCCTCCAGATTCTATTTGACTTTAGAGCATCCTGATAGAAATATAAACACCCCCGACTACAGGAGAGACCTTGTGATTAGACTCGTATTTGCGCTTAGACGCCAACCTAACCTGTCGCTCTCGGAGTTCCAGGATTATTGGCTAAACCAACATGCCCCTTTAGTTGCCAGCTTCGCCACCGACCTCAACATACTTCGTTATGTGCAAACGCACACAATTGACTCTCCAATGAATGAAGCGGCACAAAAAGCACGCGGAAAAATGGAACCTCATTTCGACGGTGTCGCGGAACTATGGTGGTCATCGGAAGCTGAACTTAACGAGCGGATGGGCTCTGCCTCCGGTAAGGCAGCGGAGGCTAGCGCTGCTCTTCTTGAAGACGAATCCAAGTTTATAGACTTGCCGAACTCGCCACTCTGGTTCGCCTATGAATACCCTCAAGTCAACCCAGCACCGGAAGACATCACGGCAAAAGTAAAGAGCAACATTCTTCGCGTCTTCTTCCCACTGCGACACCAATCAAAACTGTCTGAAGAAGAGGCCAGACACTATTGGCTAACCCACCACGGACCCATTGTTCGATCACATGCTGAGGCGACTCGCACTTTGTGTTACCGACAGGTTCACCGTGCCAACTCACCACTCGACAAAGGAATTCAAAAAGCACGCGGCACAAGGGTTGAATCCTATCTTGGTCACGCAGAAGCCTGGGTCGATATGGGGAAAGCACCGAACACAGATGAAGCTCGTCGAGCCAACGCTGCCTTCATCAACGACGAGCACAACTTCATCGACATGGAACGATCAACGTTTCTGTTTGGGAAGGAACACACGATCATCGACAAACGATAATCTGCTGCCACGATCATTTAGAATGCGTAAGTGTAGGCGGCGCTATAAGTACGAAAGTCTGCGCCAATTCGAGAAGTAATTCCTTCGGTGACACGGAGGCTAACTGTGCGCCCAGGCGCAAGAGGAATCGATACAGCCACTCCCGCCCGCCAGTTCTTTTGCCGATCATCTCGTTTCACCCCATCGAGCGTCGTATCCCCGCCGTCGGCATAAATAACTCCCGCGCCGACCCAAAGACCAGGGGAAAAGTTGTAGATCAATGTTGCACGAAATAGCCCGATAGGATCCTGCTCAAGCTTACGGGTTTCTAGTAACTCATCGTTGTGCGAATTCCAGGTAACACCAATGGCAGACTCAATAATCCAGCGACTAATCTGTCTCGAAACACCGAGTTGACCAACCACATTCCACCGATTGGAACCGACATTAAGCACCTTGTCTTCAACGTATCGACCAAAGGGCATGCCAACACTAATGCTGCCTCCAACAATAGTTTTTTGTTGATAGGCCGCATACTCCTTACGTGTGGTTGCGGGTGCACCGTAGAAATTGACCGACAGACGAATCCTCGGATCACCAAATCCCGGCCTTCTTCCTGAGACCTGTTCGCCGAGATATAACCCTTCGAGGTCGACGTCGGCATAGGGTATTGCAAAGGTTAATAATGCAGACTTGCCTGCGATATTTAGACCGCGAGAATAACTCAGCACCATGGAATCCACTTCGCCTTCTACATCGGCAAGCGGCACGCTGGTGTCAAACGTAACTTCACCGCTGGAGTGACCGTATCCAATGGAAAAAAAGTTAAGACCTGTTGGAACATTCGAATAAAGTCGAGGTTCAACATCATTGGCATGCACCTCAGAGCACCAAGCCACGATAACGGGGATGGCGATGATTAACAGAAATCGCATTCGGTTTGCTCCATCTCTTGGCGGCAAAATTAGCACAACAACGGGGTCGGAGTAATTACCCGGGGTAAAGTGTCATAGTAAACGCACCAACTTCCAAGTAAAACTCCTTCAATAACTCAATCGAATTCTACTACTGCAGTTCTCGAGGTTAATTTCGCGAGGTTAATTTCGCGAGATTAATAAAGTACCGGGGCTTATTGGTGAGACGCTCGACGCAGATGTCATCGCAAAAGTTCGTCAATGCGCGAATAAAGGGCTGATACCGGGTACTGAAAAATTCCGACAGCAGATTGAGGGAATAGCGGGTAGCTCGGCTGAATGACAAATGCTTGTTCAGGCCTTACGCCGGCACTTTTCTCCGGCCCCCTCCTCCGCCCCCTCTATTTTGACCCCGCTATTTCAGGCAGCCATGGTCCTCGGCCTACTCCGACCAGAGCCGTCACGCAGAAGCAACATACGCCAGCGATCACCATCCAGGTCGACCAGCCCCAGATGTCTACTACCTGAGGTAAGCCAAGGTTCAAAAACAACCCTGCCAAGGGGGAAAGCGTGGCGGTTATACCAAATGCGCGGCCCACACCGTGGGGACTAATCGCCTCTGCGGTTTCTGAATACATGGCGCACCATGCAGGATAGATGAAACCAGCAAAAAACCCGGTCGCCGACCACATGATCATGAGCGTGGTTTCGGGGGTATCAACAGGCAAGTTGGCGCCGATGATGAAACAACCACCCGTAGTTAAACCGCCGAACGCGATCACCGTTTTGCGCACGCGCAGCCGATCAGATAGCCACCCCGAAATGAACACGCTAAAGGTAAACACTATCCAGAAGTAGGATGTGACCGATGCCGCCCGAGCGGGCTCGAGATGATAATGCTGGGTAAGAAAAGTAGGCACGTAAGCCGATACGGTGACGTAAGTTAGCGACCAAAATACAATGACCAAAGACAATAGCCAGAGCCTTGGGCTTCGATACACCAGTCTTCCGTCGTCGTACGCATCTATCACCTCTGTCGACTCGGCCTCTGTCGACTCGGCCGCTGCAGTCGGCGACAATTTTGCGGTTTGCTCTGGGGTTTGTTGAACCTCGCCACGCACACGGCTACTCAAATCCCGATAGAAAATGAAAATTACGAGTGCTGTGAATGTGCCTAAGCCAGCGGCAATCCAATATTGTGAACGCCAACCGGGCCAGATTGGCAGGGTCTGCGCCGCCACCATGGTCGACATTAATGCGCCTATAGTGAAGGCAAGTGACACCCAGGAGTAGACCATGGCGCGCCCCATTTGCGGCGTTAGATCGCGAGATGCTGCATGCACTGCCGGGTTCATACCTGCCATCAGAAAACTACCGGCTGCGACAAGGAACGCTAGAGTCCAGAAATTTGGCGTAACCGCACCAACGACTGAAATCATAGCATAAGCGAAAACGGGCCATATCATCAGCGGCCGACGGCCGAAGCGGTCCGTGGCTCGGCTTAAGAGCATGGCGCCCATGCTGTACACAAGACCTGCAAAGGCAGCGACGTAACCCCACTCCACTAGCGTTTTGTCGAAGTCCTCTAGAATATAAACCAGCACAGGACCGTTTTTGAGTGCCTCGTATTGTTCAACCGCCCAACCCAACACGATCAAACCCAATAGCCACCAACGCAGCTTTCCTTGCGGGAAGAAGTCGAGTTCTTTGTGCTTGCGGTAACGCCAGAAGCTTGTCTGCTTCATTGGATAGTCCCCCTCGGGTAAGGCTACCGCAGAAACGACGCAAATAACGCTACTATTTGAGTTGTTACACATCTTTGGGAGTGGCGCGTGAAATTTACCTGGTTTAACCTGATGGCTGCTAACGTCAGAGGATCAAACTAGTCACTAAAAATGACGTATAAGCGATAGTTGAATTTCTCGAGTTCAGCCTGTTATTGTTTTGCAACTCTCTCTCAACCAAAAATATTCCCTATAAAAGTAGAAGTAGAAGTCAATGGCGCAACCCTGAACGTCGAAGTCGATGGACCTGCCCATGGGCCCAATGTTCTACTCTGGCATCAAGTCGTGATCTTGTAGGCAGAGCATTGAATGCCCGTCTGGAAGTCTTAGAAAACGTTGGACACGGTTCCGTTTTACAACGGCCTGATTTGGCTGCCAGGACATTCATGCAGTTTCAAGAATCACTAGGTAGCTTAGACTCAAAGGACAATTAATAAACCTGTCACCAAATCAGGGAGCAAAGCATCTTACCGTCGCAACTTTAAGCCTTTGATGGGCTTGCAGTCCACACCCTAAAATCCGGTAATCTAAAGGAACGCACCCAGACTTCGCTCAATACACCAATAAGCTGAGCCAGAGCCGATCAGGTAGATAGGCAGCCAGAGCCATCGCTCTGGGGCAATCACTGGGAACCTTGATCGAGCAATGACAGCCATCCCTGAGCCAATCGCGATGACAATACCTAAGAAAAGCAATTGACCAATTTCAACGCCAACATTAAACATTAACAGGGCCACCAGAACTTCTTCTTGGGGCAAACCAATGTCTCGTAGCGCGCCAGCAAAACCGAGACCATGCAATAAACCAAAAGCGACGCAAACCCAGAAAACATGTTTATGTATTAGGCTAACTGGATTATCTGACATGTCCTGTTTCATTTTGCTTTTGGCCATCTCAGCAGCCAATACGAAAATCGACAGAGCAATAAAAAATTCGGTCAGTTCCTGCGGCACGCGAACAAGCTCCAATGCTGCGAGCGCGAGCGTCACACTGTGACCTAGTGTGAACGCCGTTATTGCGATTAGCAGCTTTCGACGTGTCAACATCAAAATCAACGCCCAGACAAAGAAAAGGTGATCAATGCCACTTAAGATATGTTCGGTACCCAGCTGAGTGTAATCGCGAATCACCGCGCCTCTCTCAACTCGTTCAGGCACCAGAAATTCAGGCTGGCTACCGTTGAGCAGTTGCCTGTAAGCGCGACCGTCTAGCAGATCTATTTTGACTACCGCCGCACTCTGGTTTCCCGCTAGCCCACTGACTCGAACCAGGGAACCCACCAATCCTTGATCGCCGCAATCAACTCGCCATTCGAAAACCATACCCACAGGATCGGGTACCGGCTGTCGTTCACTCAGGTCCGCACAATGATTGGGTAGATAAAGCTCAATTCTTTCCGGGGTTGGCAGCGTTCTTGGCGTTTTCCAATGTAGATCAAACTGATTCGGTGCAGTTTCTTGAATCATTAACAGAGACGGCGCTAGTTTGTGCGCCAAGGCGGTGCTTGAAAACAACACCAATACAAGCAACGCAGCGATTCTTTGTGTTGTCAAGATCATCATTTGGGCGCACCGGTAATCTGGTACTGCGCTCTTAGCGTCGCCATAGCATTTTCAAAACTACGGTTCCCCGTTTGGCTGCGGTATTCGTAAACAAGTTTTGACTTGACAGACTCATAACTCATCGGCTCTGCCGGTAGTCTTTCGCTTAGCCAAACTGCGTGCCAACCGTAAACAGAACGAATGGGGCCACCCCATTGCCCCACCTGGCAGTCGAAAATTCGCTCACCGAACCCTGCGCCGAACTCTCGCTCGATTTGCTGCTGGGTTACTTTGCTGAAACGATAACCCGAAATGAACGGGTCACCCTTAGAAACACCTACCTCTGGGCTCAGTTCATCTTCCTCAAAATGTTTAACCAATTGCTGTGCCCGTTCTAGTGATTTCCCTCTATGTCGATCCTGGCTAACAAATGCGTGACTAAAACTCAGTCGTTCTGGTTGAGTAAAGGTTTCGATTTGCTCCAGATAAAGCGCTCTTAGAACTTTATCGGTTAAGGGTTGGTTTTCACCGGAGGCACGAAGGTAGCTTTCCATCATCTGAACCAAACGGCGGCGAACCACTAGATCGTTGACGTGTAAGCTCATGGCGTAGGCTTGTTCCAACAATTCGACATCGCTCGCCGCAGAATCGTCCTGCATAAAGCGCATATCTCTGATTAGACGCTGTTGAACAATTGAATCCTGGTAATGGAAACCCAAACGCAATGCTTCACTCAGGAGGATCGACTGGTCAATCGCTTGCTGGATCATTCTCGCCAGACCTGCCGCTGAAGCTTCTCGCCCTCTGGCCTGCTGCCATTGACTAGCCAGTGCTGCAATCTGATCGGCGTTTGGGTACGCCACTTCAAGCACGGCTTCAGGGGCGAAGTAGCCACGCTCCACCACAAAAATCAGAAAACCGATTAACCAGAAATGTAACAGAGGGCGACGAAGAAGAGAATTCATCCCGCCCACTATTCGATTTGTTGGTTTGTTTTCAAGATAAGCCACTCAGTTCTTCGAGACATACTCTTACCACTTATTCGCCTTCACGCTTAGGTCGGAACCAAATGGGAGAAGACCAGGCACGTTCCTGAATGGTGGCATGCAAATCCGACCTTGGTGCGACGCCTGCTCGAACGGCATCCCAAGTCGACCATCGACAGGTAGGGTTTTCCATCACTCGCGCATAGTAAAACGCTTGATGCTCCGAATTGAAATCCGGGTCTGTCCAAGCAGTTTTTAACTCCGGCGCCCCGAGGTCTTCAGAAATCGAGCAATCACTTATGCTTACCTTTGCGCCATTGTCAGGGCAACGATGAGTTGTTGAATCAACTTTTCCGCCGTCGGCGCAGGCGACATCATAAATCTGTTCATGATGTTTGCCATCGACAACCCATCCTTTGATGATTTGCAGTCGTTGTAGCGGTGCCGAACGGGCATCCTGGGTAGCCCAAAGCAAAAAACCGGGCGCTTCACTTTTCCCTTCAATTTGTGGGGATGCCAGAATGTCCGAACCCATCGCTACACCTGTGGCATAGGCTTTTTCGATCACATCTTCATCATTCAACATTTCATTGTCAAAACCATAACCGGCAAACAACCGAATCTTCATGCGAGGGCCGGATGTGGCAAAAGTTTCCTTGCGGCGAAACGCATCATAAATCGCGTCTCGGGTATTTGCTTCAGCCCAGACTCCGGCGATTCCGGAGGCACCAAAAGTTTCGATTGCTCCAGAAATGTATTCTTTGCCATCAACTTCCTTAATCCTATTTTGCGCGTTATTGTTGTTGCGCCTTGTTGCAAGTTCTTCTTCTGAAGCTGGTATCGAACCACGAAGCATCGCATTGGAATCCATCAAACCCACCTTTGAAAAATAGTTAGACTCATCATCACTGGTGGCCGCTACGTGTGTGTCAGATGATCCAATAAATCCAAACTTGTAAGGATTGGTTTTATTCTGGTCCTGAAAATTTAAGCCGTTCAGTAGCGCTTCCCTGGCGTAAGAACCCTTTGGTTCACTATTCAATGTTGTGGCTACTCTGTATGGCGCAATCTCAAAATTCGCCCACTCATCGGAATCAGACAAGGATGGATGAGTTTCGGACGTACCCTTAATTTGCGTGATTTCGATCAACGGTTCATTTCTTATACGCTTCGCCGTGTAGTTCTCATCCATGGGGTCATCAGCCCAATCTTCCAACTTAAACATCTGTCCATTGGAGCCGTTGGAATTGTGCGGTATGGCGAAACTTTCAATGCCCTCAGATCTTAGTTCATCCATCCAGTTCCAAAGTCCTTCCGGGTCTTGACTATGGAAACGCGAAAAAGGCATCGCCGGAAGTTTGTCAGCACCTTTGAAAATCACGTTACGATGAAGGTTACCCATATCAGCAGTAGAAGAGGTGTATTCGTAGGCGACAAAGGTTGTGAATGTACCTGGGTCATTGAACAATTCAGCGGCGTTAATCGTATCCGCCCAGGCATCTACTACAATCTCATTCAGCTTATCTATATCTACCGTGCCGTCCACGATACCGGTCAGAATACCCGGCAAGAAACCTCGAAAGAGAGAGAATCGCTCTTGAACAGTATCCGTATTCAGTTTCTCTGGTGCGTTAAAATTGTGCAAACCCTGGTTGAAGTCATATTTCGAGAATTCAGTGGACGTGTCTGCCGCCGCGGGAAGTGCCCCGAGGAACATCGCATGATCCGTCACCGCGTAAAAATCCAAAGGCTCCCTTAGCTTTAAATCGAAACCCGCGGGATGTTTAATCGTTTCGCCTTTAGCATAACGATAAGCATCATATGGACTAGCCATTGTGCCAAACGCAAAGGCATCGAAGGAGTAAGTTGTGTGGACGTGCAGATCACCAAAGTAGGCACTGCGCTTGGCATTACGTTCCGGATGCGCTGTGAGGATATCGGCAGGCATTTCCAACAGCTCGCTGCCGAATTTCCAGAGGACATAAGTTTGAGTCGCTTTGGTTCGCACAGCGTCTAACGCATCGGAGCAACTCTGCAGCGTGACTAACCCGCCGATCAGCGCAATGGCAACTACGATTCTCTTACCGTTATTTTTTGTTTTCACGATCCTCACCAATATCCACAAGTTTCACTCAAGCCACTACTTTGCTTTCACCCAGATAGGCGAACCCCAGGCCATTTCAGTGACCGTGGCTGGGGAATCGTCGAGTGGCTCGCGCCCCAGTCGTAAACTGTCATAGGTTGTCCAACGGCACGTTGGGTTTTGCACCACGCGCACGTAATAGAAAGCATCTTCGTTTGATCCATAATCCGGGTCAGTCCAAAGTGTTTTAAGCTCTGATGCTCCGACGGTATTGTCCCAACTGCAGTCATTCATATTCACTGTGGCGCCATTGGCTTCGCACTTGCCTGTAGCTGGGTCGAATTCCGATCCACCGCAAGCGACATCGTAAACCACCTCTTGCCGTTCACCCTCTTCTATCCAACCCTTAACGACTTGAAGCTTCGCCAGGGGTGCATTATCTGGGTCTTTTACGGCCCACACAAACAGTGAAACACCTTCGGCTTTTGACTCACTCGCATACAGCCTTCCGCCCATAGGAACACCCTGCTTATATGCGGCAGTAAGATCACCGGTTTCGGCCATATCAACTGGCATATCAAACCCCGCGAAGGTGCGCAGTTTTATACGCGTGCCACTGGTTGCATAGACCTCTTTGCGTTTCATGGCATCAAACAACGCTTCGCGCGTATTTTCCGGGGCCCATACTGCAGCAAGGCCGCCTGGATTGTTGTTGCGAATACCCGTTACGTTATCTCCAGACATTCGACGTTCCGCTGGCGAAGAACTAAACGTCGTGGCTCCACGAAAATCCCATTCCTCCACATCCCCCGGGTTGGAGTTATGCGTGTCTGTCGAACCAATCATGCCAAACTCAAGCGGGTTAACGCCGATTCGATCTTCCAAAGCCAGACCTATTTGCAAGCCATCTCGCGCCATAGAAGTAGGGTGGATGCAGGAAGTTTCCTGCCCCTGGTCGCAGGGAGGAAAGAACTGCTCATATCCACACTCCTCATCGCCGGCACCAAATGTCGCAGAGCACTCTGAATTACCTTTTATTTGAAACATTTCAACGATAGGTTCGTTTCGTTCTCGGAGCTTCCAGTCGTCCTCTGTGTATGCAACGCCATCGATGGTTTCTCCAGAAAACGCCAAGCCCCATGTCTTGTTCATATTGTGCGGAATAGTCAAAAACTTACAGTCATTCGTACAGGTAGCTTCAAGGTCCTTCCAGAGTTCAATTTCAGACACGGCATCAAAACCTGACACCGCATATTGGGGTACGTCCATGGATCTGAAAACAATATTGCGATGGTGCTTGCCACGGTCTGGCAAGGCTGGTGAATACTCATAGGCAGCAAAGGTGGTGAATGCGCCTGGCTCATAATGACGATCGGCAGCATCCTGAACTTGCTGCCAGGTTTGCGCTGCGTAGTCTCGTTCGACCACGGAGTCCTCGTTGAAAACAGCCAAGTCTCGGATCATGGGCCGTTGCTCTGCATTTGAGCGCATCTTCAAAAAACCAATAAGAGAAGGTGTGCTTCTCTCCTCACATTGCTTAGTGCCTGCCTCACTTAAATCAGGACCGTCACAAGCTATGCGACGTCCGAAACCTTCGGCATGATCCGTCAGCGCTGCAAAGTCGAGGGGTCGAGTAAGCTCCATCCGTTCACCTGTTCTGGTTTTCTGACTCTCACCCTTCGCTATTCGGTAGGCGGTATCCATATCCAATCGGTTACCAAAAAGATAGGCGTCGGAAGAAATATTGGTGTGAACATGCAGGTCACCAAAGTAAACATTCTTCAAAGGGTTTGCTGCTTGAGCCTCTAACGATTTTCTTATCGGTCGATAGAACGCATCCTCATTTTGACGGTCAACGATTTCTCTGACCGCGGCGATCTCTTCCTCGCTATTGGGCAGCGACAGTGCATTTGTCAGGAGCGATACGCGATAAGCACCAAAAATTAACGCAATAAAAACCGCCAGCCCTAGCCATTTTTTCCAGTTCATTTGTTGATCCTCAAGCTTGATATGATATTAATTATCATTATGCTAACATTATTTATCGCAATGATAGCTGTTACTATCTCGTACATGCAAGCCAGACAAGATTGGAGTGGTTCAATGGCCATAAAAAAAAATCTGAATGAAACAGGTAAAAAAGCCACGACCCCAGACAAAGAGCCTTCGCGACGGCGAAGTCGTGCCGAAACGGAACAAAAACTCATTGATGTCGCACTGGATCTAATCCGCGACAAAGGCGTACTGGCTGGACTGAATCTTCGCGAAGTTGCCGAAGGCGCCGGTGTTAATCGCGGTAATATTTATCACTACTTTGGCTCACGACAAGAATTACTTAGAGCTGCCATTAGTCGCCGCTTCAAGACCCTGGTGGGAACCGTGACCGCCAGTAATCAGAATAAGCGTTTCGTTGAGCGAAGACTAAATTCATTCCGCCTGGCCAAAGGCAGCAACGATAGTAAGTTGCGAGCGCTACTCGTTCTTGATGGTGACGATACCGTTGACCCGATACCGTTTTACGAGGAGGGCCTGAGCCAGCTACGCAAGGATGTGATCGATGGTGACATTCACAAGGAACATGACCTGGAGGCATTGCAGGTAGCACTTTCGGCACTATCGCGTGGTTACCGCATTTTTCGAGAAGCCTATGCTAATCGGCTTGATATTGATGCTAACGAGCTCGACGAAAGGGTAAACCGCATTATGCGCACCTTTCTGGAATCGGTAGCTGAAGCACCTTCTTCTCTAGATCAGAGTAAGGGCCCGCGTTGAATGAGGAAGGCATTGAAACCGAGATTCGTAACGACATTTTGGGCGGTAAGTCATTAAGAACTAACTACTTTTCCTTTGTGAGCGCGACACACGCCTGACGAATAAGGTGCGCCGCGACATCAGAGTTCGCATTTTTGATATTTTTCAAAACACACGATGCCACTTTTTCAGACATTGGTGAACTTCTACAATGCATTCTATGTGGCCCTATCACTTTATTCATTAGCATCTTGTTTGGCAGATCTCCCTCATTCGCAGCTATGATTTCATGATCTAAGCCAAACCGGTCGACAGTGACATTACCCTCATCATCAATAAATACAGTGATGTTTTCAGTGTCAACCATTTCAGCTTCGACACGTTGCAGAATCTCAGCCAGATTCCCCGGTTCCCCATCAGCCTCAATAATAATCTCACGCTCCTGCTTAACTTCATGATGATCAGCGGATACAGCGATAGAGATGAATGAGCAGAGCACGCCGGAGACGGCTAGAGATGCAAGAGTTCGCAGCTTCATAGTTTTCCCTTTTAGTTGTGATGTACCTAACGAAGGAATTATTCTCTATAGCAGGCATATCTTATGAATGTAACATTTCCCTTCTTCGACCCAATTATATGCCGCCACTAGAAAAAATGTGCTTGACGTGTTGATCGACTATACCAGGGCTGTTCTCGATTCAAGGCATCCTGAGCCGCTAGCCGGTTAAGTCGGTCAATCAATAACTATACCTCGTAGGTCACACCCTGCCCCAATCTGGATGACTTTGAGTTCAACAGGTCTAGTAACACCTTGGAACGCGAGATCACCCACCAACCTACCGGCTTTGACATCGCCTCCAGACCGTCATCTCAACCCACAAATTGAAGGATTCTGCTCACCATCCTTAATAAAGCCTGTTAAACGAACCTTCCGTCAGAGAAATTAGTAATTACTCAAAAAGTGAATTGTGTAGTGGCCACTAAAAGAGTAAACATGACATAGCTAGACGTGTTGAGTGAATCTAAAAGGGTTGTTAGCAGACATGGTGAGCCGTCAGGATATAGAACTGCCTTCAGGGGCGTCTACTGCGATAAATGATGTTGCGGTTAATACTGTTGAACACGCTGTTGAACAGGCTGTTGAATCAGCCGTCATCGACCATCCTGCAATCTACCTGCCAGATACTTCATTTCTGCTGGAAGGTCAGTTCGAAAGAGTCGGCTTCGATCTTGTTATCACGAACCCGGACGGTGTGACCTTTGTCGTAGCTGATTACTTCTCTTATAGCCCCCCGCCTAATCTAATGTTGTCTTCCGGGCCGGGATTGTCGCCTGGCCTGGTGATGGCCAAATTACACCTCCCGTTCGGTGACGATGTCATGTTTGCGGGTCCTGCCAACAGCGCAAATGCTTTGGTAGAAGTGGGCAAGGTTACGCTGGCTATTGGTAAGGTCACCGTAAAGCGTATGGGCGCCGATGGGCAAATTGAGGAGCTGGACGTCAAGCGTGGCGACACGCTCTACAAAGGCGATGAACTGGTGACCGAAGGCCGGGGGTTCGTCAAAGCAAGAATGCTTGATGGAACGCGCTTTCACCTGGGGAAGAACGCCAACGCCATCCTTAGTGATTACTCGTTTGATGAAACAGCGGAGACGGGTAACTTCGAAGCTTACGTGATCCGCGGAGGCTTTCACTACAAGAGCGGCAAGATTGGCAAGATGTTTGCCGGCCTGAACAAGAACCACTCCACCATCTCTACGCCTTCAGCGATAATTGGTATTCGTGGTAGTGAACTTGATGGCGATGTGAATGAGTTCGGCGGTACGACTATTCGGCATACAGACGGTTTTTTGACCGTTGCTGACATTAACGGAGAGAACCCAGTCGTCCTGGATACAACAGGAAACACCTCGATCATCACCTTTAATGGTGTGCCCGCAAAGTTCGAAGTGGCAACTCCAGAGCAGATCGAGACTCTTAACCAGAATTTACCGCCTCCTGATACGCCCGAGGAAGTCCTCGACGAGGATGGTGACGAACCGGGGACTGAAGAGGAAACCGCTGTAGAGGAAGAAGACGCCTCCCAGGAAGAGCCCACCGCCGACGATGAAGAGCCCTCAGCGGATGAAGAGCCTGCCGACGATGAAGAGCCTTCAGCCGACGATGAAGAACCTTCAGACGACGATGAAGAACCCTCAGACGACGATGAAGAACCCACAGACGACGATGAAGAGCCCTCAG
>Ga0209558_1000131_pt1 | contig 72807 bp, 72 predicted proteins | sample SaaInlV_150m_DNA_3_FD_184674 | JGI IMG/M metagenome (GOLD analysis project Ga0209558, IMG submission 184674) | Marine microbial communities from expanding oxygen minimum zones in the Saanich Inlet - Saanich Inlet SI074_LV_120m_DNA (SPAdes) (version 2) | ecosystem: Environmental > Aquatic >...
CGATCTTGCATTTGAGTGATCGGACGGCGCGCCGCTCGGGCCATCGCCGCGCCGCCAAAATGCACCCCGGCAGGTTGCTGACCATCGCCGCCCATTCGCCGGCGGGGCTGAGGCGGGCGGCAGCTTTGGGCGCCGATGCGGCTTTCTTGTCGCCAGTGTTCGAAACCAGAAGCCATCCAGGCAACGCTGGGCTCGGCGTTCAGAAATTTACCGCATGGGGACGCCGGGCGCCGCTTCCGGTTTATGCACTCGGCGGTATCAATGCCGGCAATGCCCGCGCCTTAGACAATTCCGGTGCCGCCGGTATCGCCGGCATCGGTGGCTGGGAGCAACCATGAGCGGGGCGGTGGAGGATATGAATGCGCTGATTGCCGAGGGCGCTGCCGCCAATCAGACGGGTGATTTTGAAAGCGCGGCGGCGGCTTATCGCCAAGCCCTGCGTCTCGCGCCGGAGAATTCTCAAGCGATGTTCGGATTGGCTGCAGCCCTTAGGGCGCTCGGCGATTACCAAGAAGCGGAACGGTTTTACAGCCGAGCACTAGCCATAGATCCGGCTCCAGCGGAACCTTATTGGGAGCTGGGCTACACCCGCGAAATGCTGGGCGACAATCAGGGCGCGGCGGCGGCCTACGAGCAATGTCTAGCCCGGGATGCGGGGCACGGCGTGGCGCAGCATTTGCTGGATGCGTTGACCGGAACCACCACCGACGCGGCGCCCAATGATTATGTCGCTGCCCTGTTCGACGACTACGCCGAGGATTTCGAGCGGTCCATGACTGAGGATTTGCACTACAGCGTGCCGGCGTCCATGGCGGGAAAAATGGCGGCTATTTGCGGCGCTCCTCCGCCTCATTTTCGCCGCTGCCTAGATCTCGGCGCTGGCACCGGATTGACCGGCGCCGCCATCGCCGCCTTTGCAGGGGATATGCACGGCGTGGATCTGTCAGCGGAAATGCTGGAACTGGCCAAGGAAAGCGGAGTTTACAGCCAAACCTTCGTTGCCGGGATGACCGAATTTTTGGCCAAACCCATGGCCGGCGCGCATCAACATTATGATCTGATGATCAGCGGCGATGCGCTGGTCTATGTGGGCGATCTGGCAACCCTATTCGCGGGCGCGCATCTGCGCCTGAACCCGGGCGGCTGGTTTTTGTTTACGGTGGAGTTGGCAGACGCCGGGGATTTCACTTTGCAGAGCACCGGCCGCTACGCCCACGGGCCGGAATATTTGCGCAAGTCCGCCGCCGCCGCCGGATTTGAGCCTGGCAGCCTAGATCCGATCACGCCGCGCCGGGACGCCGATCATGATATTCATGGATTGCTGGGGGCTTTCCGCAGGCTGTAAGTACCGGGACCGTAATTCCGTCCGCCGTCAACATTGGTTAACGGCTGGATTCAATCCATGGCATCGATCATCGGTTTCAACTGGCTCTCGAATTGGCGCCAGCGATCGATGGATCGTGTGTAGACAGGCTCGCGCACTTGCCATTTGGAAGCGGTGGTTACGTTTGAGCGGCGTTCATGGAACTGAAGAGATTTAGGATCCCAATCTATGCCGACATAGCCCATGATTTGTCGCCCAACGGTTTCAGGATTAGAAACCAATTTTTCGTAATCAACCTCTAACATAGCGTCCGGTAAAACCTGTTTCCAATGATCCATAAGCGCTTCGTAGGATTTCAAATAGAGCCCCAGATGCGCCAAATCCGTTGACCAAGCATGGGGCTTCTCGAACCTCTGAAAAAAGCACGAAACTCCGGTATCACGAAGATTGCGTCGGCAATGAATGACGCGTGCTCCCGGAAATAGAAGATGAATAAACCCTAAGAAAATAAAATTGAACGGCATTTTGTCAATTACCTGGCTGGCATTTGGGCGGCGCTCTCCGGTGCCCGCCAGATACGTCTTAGCCAACTGGGCTATAGTTTGCTCTGGCAAGTTTGCCACGGCGCCGGGAAAATCCGGCATAGAACGGCTCAAGTCCTCGATCAGGTCCAACTCGCCGGCGGTTTCGATCGCGGAATGGCCGGCCATGATTTGTTCAACGAGCGTGGTGCCTGATCGCGGCATGCCTAGGATAAAGATGGGTTGCGCCGGTGGATCCAAATTTGATTTTCGGCCGGCAAAAAATTGGCCTGAGAAAACGGTTTTGATGCGCTCCAAAAAGTCCCGGTGATAGTCGGGCGAAAATCCCTTATTGTCGTTTTCCAATTTGCGCTTGCGCAAGGCATTTGCCGCCACCGCCATTTGGAATGCGCGCCCATAGTCACTGCGTTTTTGGTATTGATGGGCCAATGCAAATTTCAATTTGGTGCGTTGTTCGTCGTCGAGATCGCCGGAGGCCGCCAATTTTTCTGCCTGGGCAAGGATATCGCCGTCCAACAGGCCGCGCCCCGTGCCGAGCGAAAATATCGCGCTGATATGCCCGGGCTGCAAATCAAGTGCGGCACGCAAACTCGTTTCAGCCCCATCCAAATCACCCATCTCCGACAACGCGATTCCGAGGTTGCAGTATATATTGGCCGAGCTCGGATCCAGCGCGAGAGCCTTTTTGTTGAGCGCTACCGAAAGCGCATTGTCATCCAATTTGGAAGCAATCGTGGCCAGACTGGCAAATGTCTGTGCATCATCGGGCTCGCTTGGAATAACGGTCTCAAGATCGGCTCGCGCCGCTGCCCATTGTTCTCGTGCAATGTTTAGCTTCGCCCTGGTTTTCAACCCGATGATTGAATCCGGAGCCACCCGAAAAACCGTTTCCAGATCGCGCTCGGCGTCTTCCAGCCTGGCTAGTTCGATGAAAGCAGCGGCTCTCTGGCTCAATACCGCCGGATCGTTCGGTTCTCCGGAAAGGTAGCGGGTGAACAGATCAACCGAGCGATCAAAATCGCCGCCGCGCATACAAATGGTGCCCAAATTGTTCAGTGCGGCGCCATTGGTGGGATCAATTTCTAACGCCCGGCAGTAGGCTTGTTCTGCCTCTGGAAGCTTGCCAAGCCCATCCATGGCGCTACCCAAGCTGCAATGAAATCCGCTGTCGCCGGGATCCAACCTTACTGCCTTGTTCGCCGCCTTTGCCGCCTCTTTGAATTTATTGAGGCTCAAATACGTTAGCGCCAAATTGCCATAATAAGCGGGATAATCTCCCCTCATTTTGATGGCCCGCCGGATCGTCTTCGCAGCCTTTCTGGCATCACCACGCGCCAAGGCGATCACACCAAGAAGATGAACCGCATCCGAAATTTGAGGATCGATAGAAAGGACCTGTTTATACAAGCGTTCAGCGTCGTCCAGCCTGCCGCTTGTATGGCTGTTTAAAGCCTCGTTCATTACGGTTTGAATATCAGGCATCGCCGCAAAAACCTAGCAGGTTCGCCGTGACTGGTCGACCGGTCAAGTCTTCGGGCAGTGATCGCCCGGATTTGGCAAACCTGGAATACGGCGTCACCGAAATTGACATTATATGCGCTTGATCGCAGATGGCGGCGCGCCGGCTTTTGCCGCTGCGCCCGGAATATCTATATTTTCTATATCTGAACGAAAACCGATTCTGATCGCTTTGTCCAGATTTCAGGCAAAGAAAAAGGGGAGCGCTGAACGCTCCCCTTTCCCAATCAAGTGAAACTTGATTTTAGAACCGTACCTTGACACCAGCAACGGCAGCCCAACCCTTATTGTTAAGGGAATCGGCCGTGGTTTCATCTTCATAATCAACCAAGAAGAGGGTACCAACCGCGGACACACCCGGACCTAAGTCATAGGTGGCGCCGAGAGAAAGAACGGACTTGTTGTCATCACCAGCAACTGCGGTGGACAACTCTTTTGTACCGGAGACATAATGCAAACCAACCGAATAGCCCTTCGGTTTGAACAGTACGCCGATATCAAAGACTTCGGTATCATCGGAACTGGTCGTACCTTCAATACCAGAATGCGAGTTGCCTATGTCGCGGTATGAGCCGCCAACAGAGATATCGCCGAAGCCTAACCGCCCGCCGAAGCGCGTGGTATCGGTGGAGTCTACAGCTGCTCCACGACGTTGCCAGCGACCAAAATCAGCCTTGACCGAAACCGAGCCGACCTTGGTTTCGAAGTTCAAGGCAGCGCCCCATTCCTGGGCTTCAGTTCCGCTATTACCGCCACTAGCAGCGACAATCTCTGTCTTGCTCGAATTCGGCTGATAATACACACCGGCACGAAAACCAGCGAACTGCGGAGTAATATATTGCAGTTTGACGGCATCGTCAGCACCGTTGGTGGTTGACATTTTGCCCATCGGGCCAAAGGTCGCTACGCCGCCCGGCTGCTTAACCCAGAAGGCATCTTCAACGCCGGGGAAGATCGCGCCCGTCCACGGTGCATTCTGAGCGAGAACCGCAGTCACGGGACTAGTGGAACCAATCCGGACATCACCGAAACCACCGGAAATGCGCATGAAGGAATGGTCAACGCCGCTATCTGACTGGCTGGTGCCGCCGTTAGCGATAACCTGATCGCCTTCGAACTCGACTTCCACCGAGACGGTGATGCCACTGTCCAGCTTGACCGAACCCTTGATCTCGACTTCCGTGTTCGTCCAGACGCCAAATTCTTCGTAGCCGGTAATACCGGATACATCGGCGGCACCTGATTTTTCGAAAGACGATTCATTGTTGGCAAATCCTACGAGGGCAGTCATGCCGCCGCCGAAACCCAATTGAATCTTCTTGGCTTTTTCCGCCGCCGCCGCATCGCCCGTCGGAATCAGGGCAACCGCAGCAGCCGCAGCCAAGGCTGTTGACGAATAAAGTACCTTCTTCATAGAAACTCCTCCTAAAGACCTTTACCCCACGAACAAGATTGTCCGCAGACAAGGATATGTTGGACCACGGGAATAGAGCCATGGGTTGGCGCGCCGGTCAAGTGGCATTCACCTGGACTGTGATATATTTCGCTATGTGTTGCAATAATGATACGCATGATTTTGCCGCTTGAAATAAGGGGTTAGCGCCTGCTGTGTCAAATTGAAACCGTTTCCTGGGTCGCCCTTGACGTTTATGGGAGTTCGTGCCGGGCAGCGCCAGATGCGGATTTAAGGGCATCGAATTTGATAATTTGGCTCCCGGAAACCGCTTGGGTCGAAATTCCGCAGATTTACCGGCAGAATCAACTATATTGCACATAAGTCTAACCGGCAAATTACATGTGTATGCGTTGTCACCGGTCAAATTCGAGCGTCCGCCACGAAAAGAGGCGCGATTGTATTGTATATCGATCTTGTGCGATGGGTATGGTAAGGCCCACGATACGAACTTCCATTTTAATAGGAATACCATTCATTGGCCTATCCTCCGAACACACGAAAATGTCGCCCTTAGCCGACAATTTGATCCAACAAGGCATTTTACAGCTCAACCAGGGCCGTACCAACGATGCCGTCCAAACCTTCCAATCGGTTCTTAGCGGCGATCCGAACCAATCGGCAGCCGCCTATTATCTGGGACTGATCCGCTATCAGGAGCCTGATTATGCTGCAGCCAAGGCGCTGCTGAAAATAGCGGCGCATCATGATCGCGGTAATTTTCAAGCCCGGCTTTACCTCGGTTATGCATGCTACTACCTAAATGAGCTAGCGGACGCCAAAACAGAATTTCAGCGGGCGCTCAAGCTGGAACCCAAATCTGCCGATGTGCATCTGGCATTGGCTCTTATCTTGGAGAAGGGTGGCGACAGGAGCGGCGCCGGCACCCATTCCAGGCGCGCCATACAATTGGCTCCAGACAATACGGAAATGCTTAATTTTCACGTCCGTCTTTTGATGGATGCCGGTCAGTTCGAGGCAGCGCGGTCTACGTTGCAACAGTCCCTCGCTATTGATCCCAAGAACAGCCGGGCGCGCGCTGCTGAAATCCTTATTGAAATCGCCTTGCATAACCTGGAAGCGGCGCAATCCCTTTTCGCCAATCTGGAAGCCGAGGCTGCCGATTGGCTTGGTCTGAATATGTTGCGCGCCAATATTTTCCTTGCCCGAGATCAGCCGGAAGACGCGATCAAATTGCTGCGTCAAATGTCGGGCGACCAGCAGGATTCCCTTTCCATAGCACTAATGTTGGGTAAGGCGTTGATAGCGTGCGATGCCCCCGCAGAAGCGGTCGCCATATACCGCGACCTGCTGAAAACGGTGACCGGCAACTTCGAATTGCACTTCGACTTGAGCCGGGCCCTCAAAGCACAGGGTAAGTTCGATGAATCCCTCATCGAATTGAATGAAGCGCTCCGCATCGATCCGAGCGAAGGCAATATTTATTATCGCGCCCTTGTCTATTTCGCCCGCGGCGATTACGCGAAAGGCGCCGCCGACTACGAATTCCGCTGGCACTCATCGGCCGACGGGTATATCCGGCGCCCATTCCAACAGCCCGCGTGGCGTCCCGGGACCGATTTGAAAGGCGAAACCGTATTGGTCTGGGGTGAGCAGGGCGTTGGCGATCAAATTCTATTTGGCGGTCTGCTTCCCTGGCTGGCATCCACAACCGGCCGCTGCATATTCGAATGTGACGAGAGATTGGCGCCGGCATTTCAGCGCGCATTCCCTGGCATTGAAGTGGTCGGAGCGGCTGCCAAGCCCGACAAACGAGCCCTGTCACCGGATATCACAATGCAAATTCCGCTAGCCAGCTTGATGGCGGCCATTCCTGGCTGGCCCGATCATTTTGAATTTGCCGCGCGATATCTGGAACCGGACAAAAAATAAACGCCGATATCGGCAATCAACTCGCGGACGCACAACTATCGGGCCTAAAGATCGGCCTCGCATGGCACAGTGCGCGGCCAAAAGTGGGGCCTAAAAAATCAACGCCGCTGGCACTATGGGGCCCAATATTGACGCAGCCGGATTGCAGCTTCATCAATCTTCAGTATGGCGATACCGATGCTGAAATTGCGTTGGCTCAAACCGATCTCGGGGTCCAGATTTATACCCATCCCGAGATCGACCGGTTCAACGATTTGGATGCTCTTCTGGCACTCATCGACGGATTGGACCTTGTGATAACCACATCAAACGTAGCCGCGCATCTTGCGGCCAGCCTGGGCAAGCCCTGTTGGCTGCTGTTACAGAACTTGCCAATTTGGTACTGGAAGCGCGCCGGAGAGAGCGTGCTTTTTTATCCGAGCGTGCGCGCCTTCCGGCAAGAAAAGACGGGCGATTGGGAAACGGTAATCGCCGATGCCGCCGCCGCCCTTCAAAGCTTGCGGATCCGTGATGGGGAATCCCGTTAAAGAATTTTTCTGGTAGCTGCTTCAAATTCGATTCCCGCCCGCTATTATTTAATAGGAAATGATTTTAGGCTGATTGAATGTCCGAAATTGCCAGCAATTTGTTCGATGAGGCCTTCGGATATCACCGGAACGGCAATTTTGCGCAAGCCATTCGGCTATATCAGAAATGCCTCGAGGCGAATGCGAAAAATGCCGATGCATGGCATTTGTTGGGCCTGGCTTTGTACCAGTCCGGACAACCGGAAAACGGCGCGCAAAATATCCGGCGCGCGATCGAATTGGACCCGCACCGCGATCTGTTCCATACAAATTTGGCAACCGTCTTAATCGCGCTTCAGCAACACCAAGAAGCCGCCGACGCCGCGCGCCAGGCGATCGAATTGAACGCAAAGGACGGTGATGCCCATCATAATTTGGGTGTCGCTCTCTTGGAGTTGGGTGATGCACTTGTCGCCGAGGAAGCCCTGCAAGCCGCCGTGCATATCCAGCCAACGAACGCCGAATTTTTGAATAATCTGGGTATCGCCTTAAACCGGCGCGGAATGACCGAGCCGGCCGAAAACGCCTTCCGCCGGGCCTTAAAAGCGGATCCTACATCCGCCACGGCGGCGGCGAACAGGGCCGAGGCCCTGGCTTCGCTTGGCCGCAACCAAGAGGCCCTGGCGCTCCTGCAAAATCAGGCCGCTCAAGCTCCGAATTCCGCGCAATTGTTCCGCTCCATGGGCAAAATTCTAATGTCAGAAGGGCGCATGATCGAGGCGGTAAATGCGTTTGAGAAATGGTTGGCGCTGGCGCCTGAAGAATTGGGCGCCAAGGTAGCTTTGGCCAGCGCGGTCTCGTTTGCCGGTGATACGGTCCGCGCCGAAGTCTTGATCAACGATGTCTTACGCCACGAGCCCGATAATCCTGAGATGCTGCATGCCCTGGGGCTCATCCGCCAACGGCAAGGATCTCACGATGAAGCCGAAGCGCTATTAATGAGAGTCATCAAGGCTGACCCCAAGCGCGCTCAGGCCTATTTCGATCTGATTGGCGCCACCGGTCGTTCCCTGGATGGCGAAATATTGAACGGACTGAAGTCACTGTCCAAATCCAGCGAAAAATTTGGTTCCGTATACACCCGCGCCCATTATACCCTCGCCCACCATTTCGACCATAGCGGCCAATTTGATCATGCGGCAGAATATCTCCGCATAGCCAATGATGCCCGCCGGGCGCAGCTCGCCAAATCAGGGCATACATTTGATGTCGGCGATCATTCGCGCCTGATCGATAGAATCGTTCAGTCATTTACGCCAGCCTTGCTGGCCAACCCGCCGGCAATGGGATCGGACAGCGCGTTGCCGGTTTTCGTGGTCGGCATGCCACGATCCGGCACCACGTTGATCGACCGAATTGTGGCCACTCACACATCGGGCGGCGGCGTGGGCGAGCTGACCTATATGGAGGCCATTGCGGGCAAAGATCCCCAATCACTGACAAGTCTGAGCGGGTTCCGTTTGCGCCAGATCGCGGACGACTATATCGGGCTGCTGAAGGAGCATGACAACAACGCCATTCGCATCGTCGATAAATTTCCGGCCAACTTCATGCATCTTGGGTTTATCCGGCTGTTGTTTCCCAACGCCTATATCATCCATTGCCGCCGTGATGTCCGCGACGTGGGTCTTTCCTGCTATTATCATGATTTTACCAATCCCGTAGCCTGGTCAAGAAATCTAACGGATATTGGACACTACATTATAGGATACCGGCGGCTGATGACCCATTGGCGGGAAACAATTGGGGGCCGGTTTCTGGAATTCGAGTATGAATCCCTGGTCGCCGATCCGGAAATCTGCATCAAAGAGCTAATCGCGTTCCTTGACCTTCCATGGGATCCCGTTTGTCTGGATTTTCACCAAACCAGCGGCGAAGTGCACACCGCTTCCGCCCGCCAGGTACGCGAGCCGATTAACGACCGTTCCATCAGCCGATGGAAAAACTATCAAGACTTGCTGGCGCCGATGATCTCGGTGTTGGATGCGGAAATTACCCGATAATTGGCTCTATTAGGTGCCGCCGGTAGCCTCGTTCCAGGCCAGCCGGTAGGCGGCTTCCAATTTTTCGGTAAATTCAGCCACCCGGCCAAGAGACGCGCCCCTCAGCCGGCCTCGCAATTCGGGCCTCAAGGCGCGCAATTTTTCCCGATCGGCCGCCAGCCCAGCGGCGATGGCGATATAGGCGTCTGGTGAGCCAGCGATCAATTCATCCAGTTGCATCTGGCTAAGAAGGCTAAGCCCCACGCGGGCGTCGGCGCGCTGGCCAGTCATGGTGATCACTGGCACACCCATCCACAAGGCCTCAGCTGTGGTGGTGGTGCCGTTATAGGGAAACGGATCGAGGGCGATATCCACTTTCCCATATTGCGCCAGATGATCGCGCCGCTCCGCCTGTGCGCCGAGCAAACTCAGCCGGGCGGGCTCGATACCGTGGCGCGCGAAGGCTGCCTCAATATGCCGGCGGTTGGAGTCGTACTTGAGGCGTTGGTCTTTCAGGCACAGGCGGGCGTCCGGGACAGCATCCAAAACCCCGGCCCAAAGCCGGATCACGTCGGCGTTGAGCTTGGCGATATTATTGAACGAAGCGAAGGTGATGAAGCCGTTTTCGGCCACCGGCGCTGGCCCCGGTTCCACATCTTCGCCGGCGCCTGCGAAACAGTGAAAGCCGCCATCGATGCGCAGGATTTTTTCCACCGAACAGTCATCGGCGGCGCCCGCCGGCTCGCACCATTCATCGGATATGCGGTAATCTATGGCGGCCAGCCCGACCGTGCCGGGATATCCGAGATAGCTTATTTGCACCGGCGCCGGGCGCAACGCGAATACGCCAAGGCGGTGACCGCCGGTATGGCCGGACAGATCCACCAGGATATGAATGCCGTCGCGGCGAATGGTTTCGGCCAGGCTTGCATCGCTTAAAGCCGCCGTCTCGCGCCAGCCGTCGGCATCGGCCTTGATGGATTTGGTCAGGCTATCTTCGCTCTCCAACCCGGAATAACAAGTAATGTGAAACTGCTCCCGGTCGTGGGCGGCGATGATCGAAGCCATGAACAGACCCACCGAGTGACCGCCCAGATCGGCCGACACATAGCCGATGCGCAAAACCTCTCCGGCGGCGGGCAGCGGCGCGGCCGGCGGTATCGCATCGATTTCAGCGGCGAAGCCAGCGCCCCAGTCCCGGTGCAGATGATATAGCTCTTCGGCGCTTAAGTCTTTGATATAATGGCTGAAAAATAGACGCTTGTGGTGCGCGTCTGCAAGGCCGGGATCCTGTTCGAGGGCTTTTTCCAGCGCCTGCAACGCGCCCGGCACATCGGCCTCGGCCATGCGAAGGTTGGCAAGATTAAGATACGCCGGTGCGAAATCGGGCGCTAGGCGGAGCGCACAGTCAAGCAGCGCGGCGGCCTTTTCGAGGCCGCCGATGCGGATGGCCACGTCGGCGTAGCTGGTCAGTAGGGATACGTTGTCCGGGGACAACTCCTGCGCCGCCCGATAGCTGGCCTCCGCATCCCCATAGCGGCGAAGGCGCGCCAAGGCGTTGGCCAGATTGGAGTGAGCTTCCCAGTTGTCCTGCTCGCCATGATCGATGGCGGCGCGCAGCCATTTTTCGGCCAGATTATTTTGCCGGCGCTGCAAACAAAGTGTGCCGTAGTTATAGGCCGCACCGCCATCGCCGGGATTCAAGTCCAGACACGCCGTCCAAGCCTCGGCGGCGCCGTCCGGATCGCCCTTGAAATACAATATTTGACCAAGGCCACTTAAATAGGCGGCGCTGGCAGGAACCAAGGCCAGGGCTTGGCGCACCAACTGCTCCGCAAGGGCGCCGTCGCCTTCCTGCAGAGCGAGCATGCCGCGCAAGTGCAACGCGCCGTCATTGCCCGGCTCCGTGTCGATGATGGCATCGTAGATCGGACGGGCGTGCCCAAGCCGGCCGGCCAGATGCAGGCGGCGGGCGTCATCTAGGCTGGTTGGCGCCGGGCTCATGGTTACCCGAACTATCAAGAAAGCGGGCCGCCGTCGAGCCCGGCCTCAATTTTGCGTAGCACCCGCAGTTTGGGCTGGCGGCGCGTGGCCGCAGCACATATAATTGGCGGGCGCTCCAGACAAATTGATGAAAATTATAGGGCTTCAATCGGCCGAATTGACATGTTGCGATTTTTTAAAAATTCCCACGTTCCGAGAGGCCGGTTTCACGGCTGGCGCGGCATCGCCGCCGCGTCGATTATGGTGCTGCTTTCGGCCTGTGAAAGCGAATATTTCAACGCGGAAACGGTGGAGAAGGATCCCAACGCGGGTGATCATCCGACCGAGGGCTCGATCCTTGGCGGCGACGGCGCCAGTTTCCTGTTCGGCCCATCGGGACCCTCTAAAATCCAGCCGGGTGGTGGCGGTAGCGGCGTCGGTGTCAACGCCTATCTTTGGCGAGCTACGTTGGATACCATGTCAATCTGGCCGGTGACCTCCGCCGATCCGTTCGGCGGCGTTATTATCACCGATTGGTACGCACCGCCAACCACGCCCAACGAACGCTTCAAATTGAACATCTATATCCTTGACCGGGCCTTGCGCGCCGATGGCGTGCGGGTATCTGTGTTTCGCCAGCAACGCACCGGCAGCGGCACTTGGCGCAACGCCATCGCGCAGCCGCAAACCGCATCCCAGATTGAAAACGCGATCCTCACTCGCGCCCGCCAATTTCGTAACCAATCGGTCCAGTAAGCTATCCCGGCCATGGCCGGTAGCCAGCCAAATTATTAGACACCGGAACAGCCATGGCCCGATATAATTCAAAGCAGTCCGAGCACCATTGGCAGCAGGAATGGGAACGATCCGGCAGTTTCACGGCCGCTGAAGACAGCCCGTCGCCCAAATATTACGTCCTCGAAATGTTTCCCTATCCGTCGGGACGCATTCATATGGGCCATGTGCGTAATTACACCCTCGGCGATGTGGTGGCGCGTTACAAAAAGGCCCGTGGTTTCAATGTGTTACATCCCATGGGCTGGGATGCATTTGGGCTACCGGCGGAAAACGCGGCCATCGCCAACAAGGTGCCGCCGAAGACCTGGACCGACGACAATATCGCCGCCATGCGGACCCAATTGAAGTCCATGGGCTTGTCCTATGACTGGAACCGGGAATTCGCTACGTGCGATCCCGATTATTACCGGCACGAGCAGAAAATGTTTCTGGATTTTCTGGCCGCCGGCCTCGCCTACCGGAAAGAATCCTGGGTAAACTGGGATCCGGTGGAAAACACCGTATTAGCCAACGAACAGGTCATTGATGGCCTCGGCTGGCGCTCCGGAGCGCCGGTGGAGAAAAAGCGCCTGGCCCAATGGTTCCTCAAAATCACGGAATTTTCCGAAGATTTGCTGAATGGGCTGGAACAACTGGACCGCTGGCCGGACCGGGTGCGGCTGATGCAGGAAAACTGGATTGGCCGCTCCGAGGGCATGCGTGTCTTATTCGAAATCGAAGAACGGCCAGAACGGCTGGAGGTGTACACAACCCGCGCCGACACCCTGTTCGGCGCCGCCTTTTGCGCCATCGCTGCGACCCATCCCCTGGCCGAGGAACTAGCCGGCAAAAACTCCGAACTTACCGAATTTGTCGCCGAATGTAATCGCCTCGGAACCAGCGAAGCGGCCATAGAAACGGCAGAAAAGAAGGGGTTTGATACAGGGCTTAAGGTCAAACATCCGTTTACCCCGGGCGCCACCCTGCCCCTCTATGTGGCCAATTTCGTGCTTATGGAATACGGCACCGGCGCCATCTTCGGATGTCCCGCCCACGATCAACGAGATTTGGATTTCGCCCGCAAATACGATTTGCCGGTGGTACCCGTGGTTGCCCCGAACGACACCGACGCGAAAACATTCCAGATTGGCAACGAAGCCTATGTAGGCGAAGGCCGGCACATAAATTCCGGCTTTCTGGACGGGCTCGATATCGCCGAAGCCAAGCGCGTGGTCGCCGAACGGCTGGAAAATGACGAACAGGGCCGGCGCGAAGTAAATTACCGGCTGCGCGACTGGGGGGTTTCCCGTCAGCGCTATTGGGGTTGCCCGATCCCGGTTATAAATTGTCCCGACTGCGGTATTGTTCCGGTACCGGAACAAGATTTACCGGTTCAATTGCCGGACGATATTGGTTTGGACGCGCCCGGCAACCCGTTGGCCAATCACCCATCTTGGAAATCCGCTCCCTGCCCCCAATGCGGCATGGACGCGGAGCGCGAAACCGACACGTTTGATACGTTTTTTGAATCGTCCTGGTATTTTTCCCGTTTCGCCAGCCCCGATGCGGAAGGCGGACTGGATAAAAATACGGTCGATCACTGGCTCCCCGTGGATCAGTATATCGGCGGTATCGAACATGCGGTACTGCATCTTTTGTATTCCCGGTTTTTCACCCGGGCGCTAAAGAAATGCGGTTATGTAGGGTTCGATGAGCCCTTCGCCGGACTGATGACCCAAGGCATGGTGTGCCACGAAACCTATCGGGACGCGGATGGTAACTGGCTGTTTCCCGAAGAAGTGACGTTGGTGGACGGCAAGATGGTTTTGCGCGAAGGCGGGGCCGCGGTCACCGTCGGGCGCTCCGAGAAAATGAGCAAGTCGCGCAAAAACGTCGTCGATCCGGAGGAGATTATCGGCGAATACGGCGCCGACACGGCGCGCCTGTTCATGCTGTCCGACAGCCCGCCGGAACGGGATCTGGACTGGACCGAGGCTGGGATCGACGGTGCGTGGCGTTATATCAACCGCTTGTGGCGGCTGGTGTTCGAGCCGAAAATCCCCCTTGATGGCAGCGACGGCGAAACCACCAGCGATGCGGCGACCGACAGCCTTCGGCGCGCCATGCACCAAACTGTCCATGCGGTCGGTGACGATCTTGACAAGATTCACTTCAACAAAGCGGTGGCCCGCATCCGTGAATTTTCCAACCAGTTGGAAGGCTTTACCGCTGATACGCCCGGCGCCGGCGCTCTCTACCGGGAGGGGCTGGAGGCGCTCATCCGACTGGCGGCACCGATGATTCCGCATTTGGCCGAAGAAATGTGGCAAGGGCTCGGCCACACCACGCTGGTCGCCGAGGCGCCCTGGCCCGACCATGATGCGGCCATGCTCATCGACGATCAAGTTACCGTGGCGGTTCAGGTTAACGGCAAAATGCGCGGCTCCATTGAATTGCCCAAGAATTCTGATCAACAGGATGTCGAGACCATTGCTTTTGGTTTGGATACGGTCAATAACGCCATTGAGGGGCGTGATATCCGAAAAATTATTTATGTACCCAACCGCATCCTCAATGTGGTCGTATGACATGATCCGAATTTTAAATACTGGCCTGTTAGTCATTATCATCGGCCTTTTGAGCGGCTGTGGATTTACACCGGTCTATAGCGGTACCTCTGGCGATAAAGTTAAACATGATCTCTCTTCGATTGGCGTCGAGCCGATCAAGGACCGTATCGGCCAGCGCTTGCGCAATCATCTGATTGACATCATCAATCCCGCCGGACGCCCGGCGAAACCTGTATATTCGTTGTCGATCGACTTGAGAGAATCCAAGCAAACCCTGGCGGTTCAGAAGACCGAGATCGCCACCCGCGCTAATTTGCGGTTTACCGCCAGGTTCGGGCTAGCCCGGCGCGGCCAGTCTGGCGCGCTGCTGACCGGGCAATCCACCAGCATCACCAGCTATAATATTCTGACCTCTGAATTTGCGACGCTGGCTGCGGAACGCAATGCCCGCGACCGGGCAGCCCGCGAACTGAGTATTGAAATAGCCAACCAATTGGCGATTTTCCTGCAGCCGACCGGGACCGCCGCGCCGTGAAATTGGCGGCGGCCAAGGTTTCGGGTTTTCTCAAATCCGCAGGTACGAACGCCTCTGCCGTCTTGATTTATGGAAATGACCGGGGTCTGGTGCGCGAGCGGGTTGAGACATTGGGCCGCGGCGTGGTCGATGATTTGAACGATCCGTTCCGAGTGACCGAGCTGAAATCCGGCGATGTGCGCGGCGATCCAGCGCGCCTCGCCGACGAGGTGGCGGCGCAGTCGATGATCGGTGGGCGCAGACTGGTATTGCTGCGTATCGACGGCACCGACATATCGAAATCGCTGGCCGCCGTTCTCGACGATTTCATTGGTGACGCCATGCTTATTGTCGAGGCCGGTGAATTGGGGCCGCGCGCCCCGGTGCGCAAATTGTTCGAGGCCGACAGGAACGCTGTTGCCATCGCCTGCTACGCCGATGACGAGCGTGCTATCGAAAGCCTGATCGAGACGGTGCTCGGCAGCCACGGCATCAGTGCTGATCCGGATGCCAAAAACCATCTGATCAAACAGTTGGGATCGGATCATATGGTATCGCGCCGTGAGTTGGAAAAACTTGCATTGTATGCGGGTGAAAAGACCTCCGTATCGTTGGAAGACGTTGTTCAGATCGTCGGCGACAATGGCGCCTTGTCGCTGGAGGAGATTGCCTATGCCACCGCCGGGGGCGACGGCGATCAGTTGGAACGGCTGCTGGCCCGGGCCTTCCGCGAAAGTCAGTCGCCGGTCGGCATCCTGCGCGCCGTGTTGCGCCATTTTCAGAAACTGCATATGGGCGCCGGGCTCATGGGTCAGGGAAAATCTTCGGAACAGGCGATGAAACAGTTGCGCCCGCCGATCCTATTTTTATTTGCCGGGCGTTTTAGCCGACAACTGGGTTTGTGGAACCTGGGCCGTGTCCGCTCGGCCATGGCCCTGTTGGGCGAGGCTGAGCGTGATTGCAAATCCACTGGTCTTCCCGATGAAGCGGTGTGCCACCGGGCGCTGATCCGGCTGGCCATGGCGGCGCGGGCCCACTAGACCGATGACCGACACTGCCCCAGATTTTGCCTTTACCTCGCCGGACCGGGACCGGTATTTCGAAGATTATGAGGCCGGTGCCGTCCACGTACTTGGCCAGGTGCGCGTCGATGGGGCCAAAATGTTGGCTTTTTCCCAGGAATTTGATCCCCAGGACATTCATATTGACGCCTCCAAGGCCGCCAGTGGCCCGTTTCGGGGGCTCATTGCCAGCGGCTGGTACACCACAAGCCTTATGATGCCTTTTTTAGCCCGTAATTTTCTATCCAATGTTTCCAGTCTCGCCTCGCCCGGTATCGACGGGCTGCGCTGGCTGGCACCGGTGCGCGCTGATGATACTTTGACTATCCGTGTAACCATTATCGAGACCCGCTTGTCGGCATCAAAGCCGGACCGGGGCATCGTCCGAACATTGATCGAAGTGATCAATCAGGATGACATATTGGTCATGGATATTAAGGGTGTAAACCTGGTTGCCTGCCGCAAATAACCGCCAAAACCGGCGCACTTACTTTACAAACAATGATTGAATAACCTAAAGAGGTTCGTCACCGTTTTCGGGCTCACCGCCGGCGTCGTCAGTGACGTCGTCTTCCAGGACCGGGGTATCGGAAACCAGTTGTGCCAACTCGTCGTCGGACATGGCAAGGCCTGCTTCCAAATCGAAATTTATATCTTCGTCGTCCTCGTCCCAGGCCGCACCTTTTTCCAATTCGGCAATGGCCGCGTCGGCGTCGTTTGGTAGCAACTCAATCTCAGCCCCGCCATTCTCGCCCAACGTTTCGATTTCGGCCACAGCTGCGGCGGTCAGTTCGGCTTCGTCCTCGGCCAGCAATTCAGGCACCATACCGGTTGCATCGATGGCGGAATGCGCGCCGGCGTGAGCGCCTTCGGTCAGCCGGTGCAGTACGTCGTCGAGCTGTTCCAGGGTCTGGTAGGTGATCGTCAGGCGACCGCCCGGATCAAAGAAATCGATATCTACTTTTAGGCCGAGAAAGGTCGACAGGTCATTTTGCAATGCCAGAGTATCGGCGTCTTTATCCTTGGTTAGTGCCGGTTTTGGCGCATCACCGGAAGCCTTCGCCACCAGCCGTTCGGTTTGCCGAACGTTGAGGCCGCGGCGCACCACCGCCTTGGCCGAAGCGATCGGATCGTCGGCACCGAGAAGCGCGCGGCCATGACCGGCGCTGATCATACCATCGTTCACCATGTCCTTAACGGCGTCTGGCAATTGCAGAAGCCGCATGGTGTTGGCCACGTGGCTTCGGCTTTTACCGAGCATCTGGCCGAGGGCGTCCTGGGTGTGCTGGTATTCGTCCATCAGGCGGCGATAGCCTTCCGCCTCTTCCAACGGCGACAAATTTTCCCGCTGTAGATTTTCGACCAGGGCGACTTCCAAAGATTCGGAATCGGTGAAGTCGCGAACGATGACCGGTACCACATCCAGCTGTGCCAACTGCGCCGCGCGCCAGCGCCGCTCGCCGGCGATGATCTCATAACCGCCAGCGCTTTCGGAATCGGGTCTTACAATTAATGGTTGAATAATTCCCAAGTTGCGAATTGATTCTGCGAGCTCTTCGATTTCCGATTCGGCGAAAATTTGGCGTGGCTGATTGCGCCCCGGATAGAGGTCGCTGATGGCAAGAACGGATGGCGCGCCAGCGGCTTCGACCGGAGCCGCCGGGGAGGCCGTCTCGGCCGTGTCCTGGCCATTGTCGAACAAGGCGTCCAAACCACGCCCCAGGGTTTTGCCCTTGCCGTCTTCCGCCATCAGCCGGCGATCCGATGTTCACGCTTGAGAACTTCCGAAGCCAGGTGAATGTAGGCCTGAGCGCCGGCGCAATTGGTATCGTAGAGCAACACCGGCTTGCCGTGAGATGGCGCCTCGGAGACGCGCACGTTTCGCGGAATCACGGTGTCATAAACAATGTCGCCGAAATAGGCGCGTACATCGTTGGCGACAGCGCCGGACAAGTTGTTGCGCTGATCATACATGGTCAAAACAATCCCCTGGATCTCCAGGGTCGGATTGAAGGATTTTTTAATCCGCTCGATGGTGTTCACCAGGTGGCTGATTCCTTCTAGGGCGAAAAATTCGCATTGCAGGGGCACCAGGACCGCGGCGGCGGCAATCAGGGCATTCATGGTTAGCAACCCAAGTGCCGGCGGACAATCGATCAACACATAGTCATATTCTGTTGTATGTTCCGCCAATGCCAGCTTCAGCCGGTTATAACGTTCCTCCATATCGATCAACTCAATCTCCGCACCGGACAGATCGACCCCAGACGGCACCACTGAAAGCCCCGGAATTGTGGTCTGGCGAATGGCGGTTGGCAGCGGCGCATCGCCGATCAGTACATGGTAGGAATTGATCGTCCGGTCACTGCGATCCAGCCCGAAACCAGTGCTGGCATTGCCTTGCGGGTCTAAATCGACGACCAGAACTTTCTTGTGCACAGCCGCCATTGCGGTGGCGAGATTGATCGCCGTGGTGGTTTTGCCGACACCGCCCTTCTGATTGGCGATGGCGATGATGCGCGGCAAGCGCTTATTGACAAGCTGGGAATGGATGAGTTCATGGGTTTGCATGGATCGGCTCTAGCCCCTTTATTATCAATATTCGGCCCGAAGAATCACTCTCGGACGGATGAATTTCCACATTTATATGCCACCGTTTGCGCGAGTCCGTCAATTCCTGTTTAAAATTTTGGCCCTTCAGGAGTATACAAACACCATCCGCCGCCAATAGAGGGTGCGCCATGGCAAACAATTTATCCAATGGAGCCAAAGCCCTAGCAGTTATTACCCGGGCCGGCTCAGTAGATTTATAGTCTTCGACCCTGCCATCAAATATTTCGGCACTGGTTTCGGTCAATCGGGCCGCCTGACGAAGAAAAACGCATTTTCTTGTATTCGATTCGATCAAAGTAAAATCAGAAACGCCCAATATTGCCAGAACCATTCCGGGAAATCCAGCGCCACTTCCGAGATCTAGCTTCGACCCATGGATGGGTTTAATCATTGGTATCAACTGCGCGCAATCCAAAATATGCCGATCCCAAATATGATTGATTTCCGACGAACCGATCAAATTCAATTTGGATTGCCATTGGCTCAGATGATCCACATAGGATTTTAGCCGGTCCAATGTTTCACGTGAAACATTGCCGAGCCTGGACAGGGTCTGAGGATCAATATCTGTTCCGGTCATGGCTCTTTATACAGGACCCATGTTTCACGTGAAACACTTTTCGAATTTTTTCGGGAATTCAGGCCGCAGTATTGGCGTATTTGCGCACATGCCCCAACAGCGCCGTCAGCGCGGCGGGGGTCACGCCTGATATGCGTGCCGCTGCGCCGAGGGATGCGGGACGCGCCTGATTCAACTTGAAACGGATTTCGTTGGATAGGCCGCCCACGGTTTCATAGTCCAAAGAGGCCGGCAAAGCCAAGTTTTCGTCCCGGCGAAAGTCCCTGATATCCCGTTCCTGGCGCTTCATATAGCCGGAATACTTACCTTCAATTTCAATTTGTTCGGCGATCTCCGGGTCAATATCTGCCAACTCTGGCCACAGACTGGACAGGGATTCAAGAGTGATATCGGGCCGCGCCAACAGGTCTAGCACATCCCGGTAGACCCCATCCTGATTGATCACAAGACCTTGTTTTTGCAAGACATTGGGAGTTGCGGTGAGGGACTTGGCGAGGGTGCGGGCTTGCTCCAAAGCCGTTTGTTTTACCGCAAATGCCGCACCTCGCGCCGTGCCCACACAACCCGCTTTCAGGCCCAAAGGCGTCAGGCGGAGATCCGCATTGTCGGCGCGCAGATGCAACCGGTATTCCGCCCGGGACGTAAACATACGATACGGCTCCCGGGTTCCGAGGGTGACAAGATCATCGATCATAACGCCAAGATAAGCATCGGCCCGGTCGAAGTAAAATGCCTCGGAGCCGCTGGCGGCGCGGGCCGCGTTCAAACCGGCGACCAAACCTTGCGCCCCGGCCTCTTCATAACCGGTGGTGCCATTGATCTGACCGGCCAGGTAAAGGCCGGGCGCTTTTCGAACTTCCAGGCTGTTATTCAGCTCGCGGGGGTCAACAAAATCATATTCGATAGCATAACCCGGCTGCATCATGCGCGCGTCTTCCAGACCGGGAATGGTTTTCAGAAGCGCAAGCTGAACATCTTTCGGCAGGCTGGTGGAAATACCGTTGGGATAGACCGTATGGTCGTTCAGCCCTTCCGGCTCCAGGAATATCTGGTGGCGGGAGCGATCAGCAAAGCGTACCACTTTGTCCTCGATGGACGGGCAATAACGGGGCCCGGTACTTTCGATCTGCCCGGAATACATGGGCGAACGCTCCAGGTTGGCGCGGATTAGATCATGGCTGGCGGGTGTGGTTTCGGTAATATGGCAATCAATCTGAGGGGTGGATATCTGGCGGGTCATAAAGGAAAAAGGTCGCGGTGGCACATCACCTTTCTGCACTTGAAGATCGGCCCAATGGATTGTGCGTCCGTCCAGACGCGGCGGTGTCCCAGTTTTAAGCCGGCCCATGGCCAACCCCAGTCCCTGCAAAGTCTCCGCCAAACCGATGGCAGGTTTCTCCGACACCCGTCCGGCGGCAATCTGTTCCGCCCCAATATGAATCATTCCGCGCAGGAAGGTGCCTGTGGTCACCACCACTTGGCCGGTAGCGATAAGCGTTCCATCGGCTAACACTGCGGCGGTAACATGGCCGGCAGCGTCCAGCTTCAAATCCTCTACGGCGCCGGCCATAATATCCAGGTTCGCCTGGGTGGCCAACAATTCCTGCATGTGTGTCCGATACAAATGCCGGTCAGCCTGGGCGCGGGGGCCACGAACTGCCGGGCCCTTACTTTTGTTCAACATGCGAAACTGGATACCGGCCTGATCGATCACTCGCCCCATAAGACCATCGAGGGCATCGATCTCGCGCACCAGCTGCCCCTTGGCCAGGCCGCCAATGGCCGGGTTGCAAGACATCTCACCGATGGTGTCCAAATTATGGGTTACAAGCAGGGTGCGAGCGCCAAAGCGGGCCGATGCGGCGGCCGCCTCGCAACCCGCATGGCCACCACCGACCACCACCACATCATATCTGCCATTAGGCTGGAAATTCATGGGGCGGAATGTAAGCGGGCTGGCGTTGGAGGTCAATTCCCAAGGGGGAAGGTAATTTAAATCGTTATCGCAATGTTATCAATATATTGTGTATTTTTTATTAAGTTACACAATACCTTGATGTTTCACTTTCCAATGCAAAATTCCGAGAAGATGCGGTCCAGAATATCCTCCACATCGACGCGGCCGGTAATGCGGCCCATGGCGCGCGCCGCCAGACGCAAATCCTCAGCTGCCAGCTCGACCATGGCAGCGCCTTGAAACCGCTGTAAGGCGTCCCGGCATTCCTGCAAGGCCAGGCGATGACGCATGCGGCTTAGCGCCGGGCTGCCATCGCCGGCGCATTGATCGGAAACCTTGTCCGCGAGTATCGTCAGCAATGCGTCGATGCCGGCGCCGGTTTTCGCCGAAAGGCCGAGGAGCATTGGCTTGCCGGGCAGTGCCGTATCCAGGCTCAAGTCGGGGCCGAGATCGTCTTTATTGACCACCACCACAGCGTCTTCGTCCCATTGTTCCAATGTATGGCGGTCCAACACCGGCCAAAAGGCGCCGTCAAACACAAGAATTTTGATATGGGCGCCGTCGGCCCGGGCCAGGGCGCGGCGCACGCCTTCGTCCTCCAATTCATCTTCGGCATCGCGAAGCCCGGCGGTGTCGGCGAGGACAACCGGATAGCCGGCCAGATCCAAATGCGTTTCGATAACATCTCGGGTGGTGCCGGCGCGCGCCGAAACAATGGCCAGATCGCGATTGGCCAATTGGTTCAAGAGGCTCGACTTACCCGCATTGGGCGGCCCGAGGATGGCGATGGAAACACCGTCACGCAGCCGCTGGCCCCGATGATCGTCCAGATGCCGGGCCAGCTCGGCGTCCAGGCTGGCAACCGCTTCGGAAACCTCGGCGCGCAGACCGCCAGGCAAATCCTCATCAGAAAAGTCGATCTCGGCCTCAAACTTTGCGATGACCGCTAGCAGCGCATCCCGCCAACGGTCATAGACCAGGCTTAAGCCCCCGTCCATCTGGCGCAGAGCCTGGGTGCGTTGGGCAGCCGTTTCGGCCTCGACCAAATCGGCCAGACCCTCGGCCTCGGTCAGATCCATCTTGCCGTTTTCGAAAGCACGACGGGTAAATTCGCCGGGCTCGGCGGGGCGCATTTCCGGTTGGGCGGCGAGGGCATCCAGCATGACCCCATGGACTGCACGGCCGCCATGGAGATGAAACTCGGCCACGTCTTCGCCGGTAAAACTGTTCGGCGCCGGAAACCACAAAGCTAAGCCATGGTCGATAAGCCCGGTATCACCGCCTCCGGTTATGCGGACACGCTGGGCGCGCCGCGCCGCTGGCAAATCTGTGCCGGTCAACGCCCGATAGGCGTCCTTGGCATTGCTGCCAGACACCCTGTAAACGGCTACGCCGGCCTTGCCGCCACCACTAGCCAGAGCAAATATGGTTTGGCTGTTCATAGTCTACTTTCTATTTCATATTCATTTTCAATTACTTATGCTCAAATACGCTATCGATCAACGTGATTTGTTTCTTTATTTATTCTAATTCGCAATAAGCAACTTTCTATTTTGTGGCCACGGTCTATAACTGGCGGACGGGCGCCAACCATCGGAACGCCCACTCTCAGTGGAGGCGCGGCGGTGCCGGAAAACCTACTTGGGCGCGAGACCAGCCCCTACCTGCTACAACATAAAGACAATCCAGTTCATTGGCATCCCTGGGGTGAAGACGCATTCCGGCGCGCCGCCGAAGAAGACAGGCCGGTGCTGCTTTCCATTGGCTACGCGGCCTGCCACTGGTGCCATGTGATGGCCCATGAAAGCTTCGAATCCGAAGACATCGCAGCGCTGATGAATGCCAAGTTCGTAAACATCAAGCTCGACCGGGAAGAGCGCCCGGAAATTGATACGATCTACATGTCGGCGCTCGCCATGATGGGCCAACAAGGCGGCTGGCCGTTAACTATGTTCCTAACCCCAGACAAATTGCCGTTTTATGGCGGCACCTATTTTCCGCCCGAACCGCGTTTCGGCCATCCGGGATTTCCCGATGTCCTCAACGGGGTTGCCGATCTTTATGCCACGCAGAAAGACAAAGTCCGGCAAAACATCGCCGCCATCAAAGACGGCCTGGAACGTCAATCGGAGGCGCCGCCCAAACTTCATGCTGGCATTTACGGGCCCGGTCAAATCGATGCCGCCGCCGAGCAAGCTCTTAGTCTGATCGACAATGTCAACGGTGGCACCCGGGGAGCACCCAAGTTCCCCCAGCCCGTGTTCCTCGGCCTCCTGTGGCGCGCTTATAAGCGGGGCGGCGATGACCGTTTCCGCATCGCCGTTACCAACAGCCTGATCCATATGTCCCAGGGCGGCATCTATGATCATCTGGGCGGTGGCTATGCCCGCTATTCCACCGACGAGATTTGGCTGGCGCCGCATTTTGAAAAAATGCTCTACGACAACGCTCAACTGATCGAGCTGTTGGCCCAGGTGCATGGCGACAGGGCCTCGCCGCTGTTCGAACAAAGGCTGCGCGAAACCATTGATTGGAGCCTGGCCGAATTGCGCCAGGAGGACGGCCCTTTCGCCGGCACCCTGGATGCCGATTCCGAGGGCGCAGAGGGCACGTTTTATGTCTGGACCGAAGCCGAGATCGATGCCGCCCTCGGCGCTGACGCCGACACCTTCAAAGATATCTACGACGTTACGACCGGCGGCAATTGGGAAGGCAAGACCATCCTCAACCGGCTAGGCCAATTGGACCTGGGAGATGCGGATGCTGAGGCGGCGCTGGCAATTTCCAGGGACCGGTTGCTTGCGCTACGGGCGGGGCGGGAAAGACCCGGTCTCGACGACAAAATCCTCACCGACTGGAATGGGCTAATGATCGCCGCCTTAGGCTACGCTGGCGCCATGTTCGGTGAAGCCGCCTGGATAAATGCCGCCAAAGAAGCCTTCGCCTTTATCGCCGGGCTGGAAACCACGGCCGGGCGCCTGCGTCATTCCAGCCGCCTCGGTGTACATCTGGAAAGCGACGTGATCGATGATTACGCGCAAATGATCCGCGCCGCCCTGGCCCTTTACCAGGCCACCTTTGAGCATGAATATTTGGAGGCGGCGCTGCGCTGGACTGCGACCGCCAATGATCATTTCTGGGATGCCGGCGACGGCGGCTATTATTTTTCTCCGGGTGACGCCGCCGATGTGATCGTCCGCACACGAACCGCCTTTGATAACGCGACGCCCGCCGGCAACGGCACCATGGTGGAAAATTTGGCCCGGCTGTATTTCCTTACCGGCGCGGATGATCACCGCCAGCGCGCCGAGGCGATCATCGATCTGTTCGGACGCCAGCCGCCGGAACAATATCTGGGCATGCCCGGTATCCTCAACGGTTATGATTTCCTGAACGCTGCCGTGCAGGTGGTGGTTGCCGGCGCTGGCGGTGAGGCGTTGTGTGCTGCGGCGCGCGCATCGGGTCATTCCAATCTTGTTTTGATGCAAATTGACGATGGAGCCGCGCTGCCAGCCGGCCACCCGGCCACCGGCAAGACCAGCAATGAGGGCCGCGCCGCCGCCTATGTCTGCGTCGGTACCGTCTGCGGTTTGCCGACTACCGAGGCAGAAGACTTGAAGAAGGCGCTTCGAGAGATTTAAAATCACGGCATGGCGCATCTTTCCATGCATAGCCCGCTGGGCCAGTTGACCATATTCGAAGACCAAGGCAGCATTGTTGCCCTGGATTTCGGGCGTGCGGTCGGCCCATCGGAAACACCATTGTTGTTGCAGGCGCGAGACCAGCTCGATGCTTATTTCGGCCGGGAACGACAGGACTTCGATCTGCCGCTGGCACCCCAGGGATCCGAATTCCAGCGCGCCGTCTGGGATCAGATGTGCACCATTCCCTATGGCGCAGCCGCCACTTATGGCGACATTGCCGGTGCCTTGAACAGCGCGGCCCGCGCCGTCGGCGGCGCTTGCGGGGCCAATCCAATTCCGGTCATCATTCCGTGCCACCGGGTGATTGGCGCATCGGGGCGCATGACCGGCTATTCCGGCGGCGAGGGCATCGAAACCAAGCTGGCCTTGCTCAGGCTGGAAGGTTATAGGTTGCTGTAAATCAGGCCACACCCAAAATTCAGCGAGGACTATCATGACCAAGGCAATACGCATCCACGAGCATGGCGGACCCGAGGTTCTCCAATGGGAAGATATGGATATCGGCGCCCCCGGCGATGGCGAAGTGCGCATTCGCCATACCGCAGTGGGCTTGAATTTCATCGATTGCTATCAGCGTTCCGGCCTATACCCCATGGACCTGCCCCTCACCCTTGGCACCGAGGCGGCGGGCGTTATCGAAGCGGTAGGGCTTGGCGTCGAAGGATTTGCGGTGGGCCAGCGGGTTGCCTACGCGGGCGGCCAGATGGGCTCCTACGCCGAAGAGCGGATCATGAATGCTGGCGTTCTGGTGCCAATGCCGGACGGCATCGAAGACCAGACCGCAGCGGCGATGATGCTCAAGGGAATGACCGCCCATATGCTTTTGGTCAAATGCTATCCGGTCAGCGCCGGCGACACGATTTTGGTCCACGCCGCCGCCGGCGGCGTTGGCACAATCTTGTGCCAATGGGCCAAGCATCTGGGCGCCACGGTGATCGGCACCGTTGGCTCCGACGCCAAGGCGGAGATTGCCAAGGCTCATGGCTGTGATCATGCGATCAACTATTCGACCGAGAATTTCGTCGAACGTGTGCGCGAAATCACCGGCGACGCCGGCGTACCGGTGGTGTACGATTCGGTCGGCAAAGACACCTTCGAAGGGTCTCTCGATTGCACATCGAAATTCGGCTATGTGATCAGCTTCGGCAATGCGTCGGGCCCGGCGCCGGCGGTGGAACCGTTAACCCTGATGGCCAAAGGCTCGTTGTTTCTGGGCCGGCCCACATTAATTCATTACACTGCCGATCATGCCTTGCGCCTGGAAGCGGCGCGCGCCTTATTCGAAGCGGTGGAAGGCGGCGCCGTCAAGATCGAGGTCGGACAAACCTTCCCGCTGGCCGAAACTGCCAAGGCGCACGCGGCCCTGGAAGGGCGCGCAACGACCGGATCGACGGTGTTGTTGCCTTAAGGAAATGGGTTGGCCCGGCTGGGCCGTTAGGTATTCATAGAATCAAAGAAGTCGCTGTTGTTCTTTGAATCCTTCAGCTTCTCCAGCAGGAACTCCATGGAATCGACGACGCCCATGGGGTTCAGGATGCGGCGCAGAACCCACATCTTTGACAACATGCCCTTGTCCACCAGCAGCTCTTCTTTGCGGGTGCCGGAACGGGTGATGTCCATGGACGGCCAGGTGCGTTTATCGGTCAGCTTGCGATCCAGAATAATTTCCGAATTGCCGGTGCCCTTGAATTCTTCGAAAATCACTTCGTCCATGCGTGAGCCGGTATCCACCAGCGCTGTTGCGATGATGGTCAGCGAACCGCCTTCTTCGATATTGCGGGCAGCGCCGAAAAATCGTTTCGGTCGCTGCAGGGCATTGGCGTCAACGCCGCCGGTCAGCACCTTGCCCGACGACGGCACCACCGTGTTATAGGCGCGCGCCAAACGGGTGATCGAATCCAGCAAGATGATCACGTCGCGTTTGTGTTCGACCAGCCGCTTGGCTTTTTCGATCACCATTTCGGCCACCTGTACGTGGCGGACAGCGGGCTCATCGAAGGTGGAGGAAACCACCTCGCCCTTCACCGAGCGTGCCATGTCGGTCACTTCTTCCGGGCGCTCATCGATGAGCAATACAATCAGATAACATTCTGGATGGTTGTGGGAGATCGCCTGCGCCATGTTTTGCAGCATCACCGTCTTGCCGGTGCGCGGCGGCGCCACGATCAGGGCGCGTTGACCCTTGCCCACCGGTGAGATCAGATCGATAACGCGCAAGGTGGGATCCTTGAACTCGGGATCGTCGATTTCCATATTGATGCGCTGATCGGGATAGAGCGGCGTCAGGTTGTCGAAATTAACGCGGTGGCGAATATCCTGAGGATCCGAGAAGTTAATATCCTTGACCTTCAACAGAGCAAAATAGCGTTCGCCGTCCTTGGGAGAGCGGATCTGGCCCTCGACCGTATCGCCGGTTCTAAGTCCAAAGCGGCGCACCTGGCTGGGCGAGACATAGATATCGTCCGGGCCGGGCAGATAATTGGCCTCCGGCGAGCGCAGAAAGCCGAAGCCGTCCTGCAGCACTTCCAAAACGCCATCGCCGAATATGGCGATATCGTTTTCGGCCAATTGCTTGAGGATCGCGAACAGCATGTCTTGTTTGCGCAAGCTGCTGGCATTCTCGACTTCGAGTTCCTCGGCGAAGCCCAAAAGCTCGAGAGGATTTTTCTTTTTAAGTTCTTGAAGGTTCATGGGTGAAATCTTGCATATAAGGGGAAAATGTAAAAATGTGCCGCGGGTGCGGAAAAGCGGTAATTCGGGGCAGGGCGCCCGATCGCTTGATGATAAAGTTTGAAGTCCGATTACTCGGTCGAGTTCGGATCAGATTAATCCAAGAAGTAACCGAAACCCGTAATCAAGTCAAATATAGATTGATGAATATCACGCCGGCATACTATTTCCGAAATAACATCAGGGGCGTTAAAACGGTTTTACCACCACGAATATGACAATGCCGATCATCAGCACCGTCGGAATCTCGTTCATGATCCGGTAGAACTTAGCCGAGCGCTGGTTGTTATCGGCCTCGAAGTCCCGGCGCCAGCGGCTCAACATGCCGTGCATGCCGGCCATCGCAACTACGAATGTCAGCTTGGCATGCAGCCAGCCTTCGCTCCAAACGCCTGCATCGAAATTGGCCAACATCAGCCCACCGAACAGAAATGTGGCGATCATTGCCGGATTGATGATGGCGCGCATCAGGCGGCGCTCCATAACCTTAAAGGTTTCCGATTGTTGGCTGCCGAGCTCGGCGGCGCAGTGATAGATAAACAGGCGCGGCAGATAGAGCATGCCGGCCATCCAGGCGATCACCGATATGATATGCAGCGCCTTGATCCAAAGAAATGCGGTGGCGGATAATTCTATCATGGGGATTTTTTTATCTAGCCGGGGCGGTAAGGGCAAGCGGTGCGGCCCATAGGGCAAATGCGTTCGCCGCCGCTGGGGCACAACGGTCGCTGAGCGGTAAAGCCGGCGCGCACCAGATCGGCGAGGCCAGCGATGAATTCCGGTTCGGTGCCCACCGCAGACACCCGAATATAGGTTTCAATGCCCAGGCTTTCGGACATTTCCCGATATTCTATATCCAGCTCGACCAAGGTTTCCGAATGCTCGGAGACAAAGGCGATGGGCAAAACGATAACACCGACATGATCATCGGCGGCGCTTTGCAGGGCTTCGTCCAGGGACGGGCCGATCCATTGCAAGCGCCCGACCCGGCTTTGATAACAGATCATCCAATCATCGTCGTCCAGGCCTGCTGTCTGGGCGATGGCACCAGCAGTCATTTCGATTTGTTGGGGATAAGGATCGCCTTTGGCGACGATCTTTTCCGGCAGGCCATGGGCGGAAAATAATATGCGCAAAGGTTTGCCGCCCGGCTGCTCTGCCATCGCAGCTCCAAGCAGGCGGGCATGGGCAGTGATCAGGCCGGGCTCGGCGGGATAGCAGCATATGCCATAGCTGGGCGCGGTCAGACCGGCAGCGCGGGCTAATCGATGCCATTCATCCAGGGATGACTGAGTGGTTGTCGTGGAGAATTGCGGATAGAGCGGCAATAGCAAAATCTCGTCCGCGCCAAATTTTTTAACCGCCTCGACTGCGGCCTCGGTCATCGGATGCCAGTAGCGCATGGCGATAAAGACCCGGGTCTCGCTATCATCGGCGGCCAGGGCACCTTGCAAGGCCTCGGCCTGTTCCTCGGTCAATTCAAGAAGCGGCGATTTGCCATCGATATGGTCATAGATGGCGCGCGCCGTCTTGGCCCGGCGCCCCGATATCAGCCGCGCCAGCAACCAACGTATTGGTCCCGGCAGATCGATGATCGCCGCATCATTGAAAAGATTAAAAAGAAACGGGCGCACCGCATCCGGGGCGTCGGGACCGCCGAGGTTAAACAGGACAACCGCGCGCTTCATAACCCCATTGTCCCAAGCATCCCTTTAGCCGCGCACCACGGCTAGCAATCGCTCCACATGTGCCACCGGTGTTTCCGGCAGGATGCCGTGGCCCAGATTGAAAATATGTGGTCTGTCGGCAAAGGCATCAATGATATCGCGCGCCGTCTGGTCCATGACATCACCGCCGGACAGCAGCAAAAGATTATCCAGATTGCCTTGCACGGCCATGCCGGCGGGCAGATTTTTTGCTGCCCAATCCAGAGGCAGGGTAGAATCCAGTGAGACACAATCAACGCCGGAGCGTTCGGCAAAAGCCGGATATTGGGCGCCGGCGCCGCGTGGAAACCCGATGATCGGCACATCACCATGGCTGGCGCGCAGCCGCTTGACGATTTCGGCGGCCGGTTTTATCACCCAGCGGTCGAATTCATCGGGGGGCAGGATACCGGCCCAACTGTCGAACAATTGCACGGTCTCAGCGCCATTACTGATTTGGCGGGCGAGGTATGACGCCGTTGCATCGACCAAAAGATCGATTAATTTTTGAAAGCCGTCCGGATTTTGATAGGCCCAGCTCCGGGTTTTCGCGTAATCCCGGCTGGAGCCACCTTCGACCATATAGGTAGCCACCGTCCAGGGCGCGCCGGCAAATCCAATCAGGGTAACGCAGTCATCAAGGGATTCGGAAAGCCGCGATATGGTCTCGTAGACCGGCGCCAAATGATCATGCAGCATGGCCTCGTCAAACTCGGGCAATGGCTCACCGTCGGATATGGCCTCCAGTTTCGGCCCCTCACCGGTAACGAACGATACTGCTTGGCCAAGAGCATCGGGGATTACCAGGATATCGCAGAACAATATGGCGGCATCCATGCCATAGCGGCGCACGGGCTGTAAGGTGGCTTCCACCGCCATATCGGGGCTATAGCAGAAGTTCAAAAAATTCTTGGCTTTTTTGCGCAGCTCCATATATTCAGCCAAATGCCGTCCGGCCTGACGCATCATCCAGACCGGCGGCGTCGGCTGGCGCTCACCGTTCAAGGTATTTAAAAGTGGCTTGGAAGATTGGCTCATTGCAGGTCCTGGCGGTTAAAATCGAAGGGTTTCGGGATAACTCACTTAAAACAAAAAAGAAATATATTATTGGATGTAGTTGTTGTTGGGGCCGGTATAAAGGGGATTAATTTTTCCTAACAGCTTATCCCGGCTTTTTTACAAGAACGGCTGGCCCATTGAAATACAGAGCGGCAAAAGGTGAGCAACCGGGTGGGCTGCCCATCCTAAGCCATTAAATGAGGACATTTCGCGGGCATGAAATTGTGCATGATAATTTATAAGATTTTATAACTCGGCTTTTGGCGGTTGGCGGGGACAACCGGAATTCCTTGTATAAGAATGTGGCCTTAGATATGTGATGGTTGCACACAAATTGGCCCTTTGGGAAAAGGGCAGGCTTATCCCCTGTTTATCCCAAGTTATCCCGGATCGATCGCATGGAAGAATTTCATCTGCATATGGTTTCCGATGCCACCGGCGAAACCGTCCAGTCGGTGGCGCGCGCCTGTCTGGTGCAGTTCGAAAATATCAAACCGGAGGAAAATCTCTGGACCTTGGTGCGCACCGAGGGCCAGGTCGACAAGGTGATCACCGGTATCGAGGAAAATCCCGGCTTCGTCCTTTATACGCTGGTTGATCCCAAGGTGCGAACCAAGCTGCAGGACGCCTGCCGGCGCATCCAGGTGCCGTGCATTTCGGTGTTGCAGCCGATCATGGCGGCCTTCGGCGGTTTTCTGAATATCGAACAACAGGCTCGGCCTGGTCTGCAGCACGCGCTCGACAACGAATATTTCGCGCGCATATCAGCTATGGATTTCGCTATGAGCCACGACGACGGCCAGGCCACCTGGAACCTGGAAGAAGCCGACGTGGTTCTGGTGGGGGTGTCGCGCACATCGAAAACGCCGACTTGTATTTACCTTGCCAACCGGGGCATCAAGGCAGCCAATATTCCGATCATTCTCGGCATGGAGGTGCCCGAAGAATTGTTCAGCCTGACCCATCCGCTGGTGGTCGGACTGATCAAGGAAACCGGCAGCTTGGTGCAGATCCGGCGCAACCGGCTGCGCATGCTGAACGAAGGCGCCCAATCCGAATATGCGGACCCGGACGCGGTCGCCGAGGAAGTGAAGTTCGCCAATCGCATCATTGCCGGGCCGGGCTGGCCGGTGATTGATGTCACCCGTCGCTCGATCGAGGAAACGGCAGCCTCGATCATGCAATTGCTGTCCGAGACCCGCCAGCCCGAGCTGGAACCTGGGCAATGAGCGATGTGCCGCCGCCGGGATTGATCCTCGCTTCGGCCAGCCAGGTACGCGCGCGGCTTTTGGAAGGCGCCCGCGTGCCGTTCACGGTGCAGGTTTCCCAGGTGGACGAAGACCACATCAAAGACGCCCTGGCCGGCCAGGGCGTCGATGCCATCGCCGCTCGTCTGGCGGAAGAAAAGGCGCGCGCCATCGCCGGTGATCACGGCGATGATCTGATCATAGGCGCCGATCAGATTTTGGAATGCGAGGGCCGTCTGTTTGACAAGCCCAGGGATCGCGCCGGCGCTGCAAGCCACCTTCGGGAATTGCGCGGCCGGGCGCACCGGCTGGTCACCGCCGCCGCCGTGGTTCGGGGCCCCGATCTTTTGTGGCAGACGGTGGCCGAAACCCGTCTTACCATGCGTGATGTCTCTGATGAATTCATTGATGCTTACCTAAACAGCGTCGGTGACGATGCGCTGGCATCGGTGGGCGCGTACCGTCTAGAAGACATGGGCGCGCAATTGTTTGCCAAGATCGATGGCGATTATTTCACCATCCTGGGCCTGCCGTTGCTGGAATTGCTGGAATTCCTGCGCAGCCAAGGGATATTGGAGCGATGAGCATTTCCGGAAACGCTCGTCTGGCCGGCGTCATGGGGTGGCCCATCGCCCATTCCTTGTCACCCCGCATCCATAACTATTGGCTTCGGGAGCTGGGTATCGACGGCGCCTACGTGCCGATGGCGGTGGCGCCTGAAAACCTGGCCGATGCTTTGCGCGCCCTGCCCAAGCTTGGTTTTACCGGCGTCAATATCACCATCCCGCACAAGCAAGCGGCGCTGATGGCCTTGGATCACGTGGATGATCTGGCGATGCGCATCGGCGCCGTCAACACGGTGACCGTCGGCAGCGATGGCGCGCTTACCGGCACCAACACCGATGGCTTCGGCTTTATAGAAAATTTGCGCGACCATGCGCCGGGGCTGGATTTGGCCAGCGGCCCGGTGGTGGTGCTCGGCGCTGGCGGCGCGGCGCGCGGCATCATAGCCGCGCTGATGGATGCTGGGGCCGGCGAAATTCGCCTGCTAAACCGGACCCGCGTCCGCGCCGAAGTGCTGGCGGCGGACCTGGGCGAAATTATGCAGATATTGGATTGGGACGAGCGCGCCGCCGCGTTGCAAGGCGCCGGCCTTTTGGTCAACACCACCAGCCTCGGCATGACCGGCGCCGGCGCGCTGGATCTGTCCCTGGACGCCTTGCCGGCGGCGGCAACCGTGGCAGACGCCGTTTATACGCCCTTGGAGACACCCTTGCTGGCGGCAGCACGCGGGCGCGGAAATATCACCGCAGGCGGGCTGGGCATGCTGTTGCATCAGGCGCGGCCCGGATTTGCAGCCTGGTTCGGTACCGAGCCCCAGGTGACGCCCGAGCTTGTCGCCCATATCCTGGATTCTTAGAAGATGGTTATCATCGGCCTCACCGGTTCCATGGCCATGGGTAAGACGACCGTCGCCGGCATGTTCCGCTATCTCCGCATTCCGGTTTATGACGCCGACGCCACCGTGCACGCCATGCTTGCCAAGGGCGGCGAGGCGGTCGAAGACGTTGCCGGCCTGTTTCCGGGGGTGGTTGAAGATGGCGCCGTCAACCGCGCCAGACTGGGCGCTGAAGTGTTCGGCAAGGACGATGCCCTGGCGGGGCTGGAAGCCATCCTGCATCCCATGGTACGCCGCCAGCAGAGCCGCTTTTTAAAACGCGCTATGGGCCGCCGCGCTGCACTGGCGGTCCTTGATGTCCCTCTTCTGTTCGAGACCCGCGGCGAAGATCATTGCGATCTGGTGGCGGTGGTCAGCGCATCGCCGTTCCTACAGCGTGCTCGCATACTATCCAGGCCCGGTATGAGCGCCCAGAAAATGCGCGATATCCTGGCCCGCCAAGTGCCCGATGGAGAAAAACGCCGGCGCGCCGATTTCATCATCAATACCGGCCTTGATCGCCAGCAGAGCTTGCGGCAGGTGCGAAATATCGTCACTGTGGCTGGCACCATGACCGGCACCCATTGGCCGCCGGTCAAGCCCCGCTAGTGGTATCGCAGCAACAATTTATGGACGGCAGATGAGAGAGATTGTTCTCGATACGGAAACCACCGGCCTCAATCCGGCCACCGGCGACAGGATTGTCGAGATCGGCTGTGTCGAGTTGATCAATCACCTGCCAAGCGGCGAGACCTACCACCAATATATTAATCCCGAACGGCCGATGCCGGAAGAAGCCTTCGCCATCCACGGGCTTTCCGATGAATTTCTGGCCGATCAGTTGCCGATGGGCGATGTGGCCGAGGCGTTTCTCGAATTTATCGGCGATGCGCCTCTGGTCATCCATAATGCCGATTTTGATATGCGCTTTATCAATGCCGAATTGACCGCATTGGATCGGCCCGTCCTGCCGAAGACGCGGGCTATCGATACGGTGACCATGGCGCGCAGCGCCTTTCCTGGCGCGGCGGCTAGCCTGGATGCCCTTTGCAAACGGTTCGGCATCGACAATTCCTCGCGCAGCCTGCACGGCGCGCTCTTAGACGCGCAGCTTCTCGCCGAGGTGTATTTGGAGCTGATCGGCGGGCGGCAAGCGGATATGGCTTTGAAAGACGATGCAGCCGGGCCAGGCGAGACCCAATCGGAAGCGGCTGGCGATAGCGCCCGGCGCGAACCAAGACCGCACGCGGCGTCGGACGCAGAAACAGCGGCGCACGGCGCATTCCTGGAAAAAATCGAAAAGCCTATCTGGCGCGAATAAGAATCAGGTCTCTTCGGTTGCCCCGCCGCCCGCCGCTTCTTCGGCTTCGGCCTCCTCGGCTGCCTGCATCATGCGCTGTTGATAGAGCGCCGCGAAATCGATAGGCGACAGCATCAGCGGTGCAAATCCGCCATCACCGGTCAGATCGCTGATGATGCGGCGCATGAACGGGAACAGGATCAGCGGACATTCGATCAGCAGGACCGGGCCCAAGGCTTCGGGCTCCACATTGATGGTGAACAGGCCCGCATATTCGATCTCGGTCAAATAAACCAGCTTGTCGTCGATGCGGGCTTCGGCGCGGCATTTGATCATCACCTCGAACAGGCTTTCCGCCTTGGCTTCTGCGCCGACATCGATATCGACCTTGATCTCCGGCATCTCGGTTTGAAGATCGTTATAGATTTCCGGCGTATGCGGCGCTTCGAAGGACAGATCCTTGATATATTGGCCGTTGATGGCCAGGGCGACGTCCTCGTCGAGCCCGCCATTGCCCGGCGCGCCCTCGGGGCTTGAGCTCGCATCCGGCTCCGGGGTAAAGCGTTCCTCGGGGATCGGGCTATCGTCTTCTTCGGCCATGTCGGCTCCTTTTCATGAATTGCGGGCCATTGGGTATCATCATTCAATCCGGCGTTCAACGCCGCCGGCGCCCTTATTCGCGCTATCTTGATCCCCCGTGACATCTTTGAAGTCACCGTCGATCACCGAGGCGCCATCGGATTTGGGGCCCGCTTCGAAGTCGTTCGCGCCTTGGCTCCAGGTATGAGCCCCGCCGCGCTTGGCGACAAACCCCGCAAGGCCGCGCCCAAGAAGGGCACGCAGCGGCGGCATAAACAACAAAAAGCCAACCGCATCGGTTACGAACCCGGGCGTCAGTAGCAAGGCACCCGCAAACAAAAGACAGAGACCGTCAAACACCTGCGCCAGGGGCATTTCGCCGCGGCTCATGGCTTCCTGGGCCCGGTACATGACCGCCAGACCCTGCGTCCGCAACAAGCCGGTGCCGATGGCGGCGGTAATAAAAATGACCGCGATGGTGGGCCAAAGGCCGATCAGGCCGCCGACTTCTATAAAGACGCCGATCTCGACCATGGGAACGCCGAGCAGCAAAATAAAAATAATATAGCCCAATTTGTATGCCTTAATAGAGTTTGCGGGCACCGCAAATCTTGTTTGGCACCGCCGTTCACCTTATGTAGTACGATAGGGTTCCGATTGCACGTATTCGTGTGCAGACTGGACCGGAAGGCGGCGAAAGGTTAAGTTGATAACGCTGAGCGATCAATTCGGCGGAATTAAGGCTTGGCCGCACTTCTTATATGATCAGGTATGACCAGGAATAATATGTTCGGGAACGGTGAAGGTAATGGGTGAAGGTTTTCAGTTTATCGATATCATCCTGTTCGCGATGATCGCGGCGTTTTTGATCTTGCGGCTGCGCAACGTGCTTGGCCGCCACAAAGACCATGGCCGCCCGCAAAATGATCCGTTCTCGCCGGACCCCCAAGGCCAGGATGCAAACGCCTCCGATCCGCAATCCCCTGGCGACGACAATGTTGTGCATTTGTCCGACCAAACCCAAGGCGCCCAAGACGCCCAAACCGCCGAAGAGCCGGTAGCCACTGCGCCCCTCGATGCGGGCTTTGCCCAGATCAAAGCTATCGATGGTGCGTTCGATGCGCCGGAATTCGTTGCCGGCGCGCGCGGCGCTTTTGAAATGATCGTCGAAGCCTTTGCCAAGGGCGACCGCGACACCTTGCAGGCGCTTCTGAACGAAGAGGTTTATGGCAACTTTATCTCTGCTATCGACACCCGCGAGGCCAATAACGAAACCCTTGAAAACACCCTGATCCGGCTGGTTTCCAATGAAGCGATTGAAGCTTATGTGGAAAATGTTACCGGCTTCGTGACGGTGAAGATCATCTCCGAACAGGTTAATGTGACGCGCAGCGCGGACGGCGAGGTTGTTGATGGAAATGCCAACCAAATTTCCGAAATTACGGACATATGGACTTTTGCCCGCGATCTTTCTTCGCGCGATCCCAATTGGGGATTGGTTGCCACCCGCAGCCTCGACTAGGCGGGCAAGCCGCTCCCGCCAATCCAAGACCAAAGTATTTATCGCCCTGGGTCTGGCCGCGCTACTGGCCGGTTGCGCCGCCGAGCCGGTAAAAAAAGACCTGACGTTCGGATCTTTGTCCTTGTCGCCGGCCAGCTTCAGTCAAATGCCGGGCTGGCAACTGGATGATCACCGGGCCGCGCTGATCACCTTTGTCACCACCTGTCGCCGCTTTGACCGGCTGAAAGCGGTGCAGCCCTTGCCGCCGGCCATCTATGCGGGTCTGGCCTCCGACTGGCAGTCGGTCTGCGCTGTTGCCCGTGGTACACGGCAATCAGGCAGCTCGGCCAAACAATTTTTCGAAGACTGGTTTCAACCCTTCGCCGCCGCCGATAAAAATCAGGCTCCGGGTCCAGCCAGCGGTCTGTTCACCGGCTATTTTGAGCCGCAATTGAACGGCTCCAAAAAACGTAGCAAGCGCTTCAACGTGCCCTTGTACCGGCGGCCCAATGATCTGATCAATATTGATCTCGGCAAGTTCGACAAAGCTCTGGCCGGGCGGCGCATTTCGGGCCATGTGCGCGGCAACCGGTTTTTGCCCTACGCCGAGCGGTCCGAGATCGAGAGCGGTATTTTGGCCGGGCGCGGGCTGGAAGTGGTCTGGGTCGATAGCGCCATCGATGCCTTTTTCCTGCATATCCAGGGATCGGGCCGCATCTTGCTGGATAACGGCGAAACCCTGCGGGTCGGCTTCGACGGCAAGAACGGGCGCCCTTACCGGGCCATCGGCCGCGATCTGGTGGCCATGGGGGCGATCCCCAGAAAAGACGTTTCGTTGCAGTCGATCCGCAAATGGCTGGCCGATAATCCGGGACAGGCGCGGGCGCTGATGCAGCGCAATCGGTCTTACGTGTTTTTCAAACCGATTGTTGGGCCGGGGCCCATCGGCGCCGCCGGCATGCCGCTGACACCGGGGCGCTCACTGGCGGTGGATCTGAAATATGTACCCATGGGAGCGCCGGTCTGGCTCGAAACCACAAATCCCTTGAACCCGCTCTTGCCCCTGGCGCGGCTGGTGATCGCCCAGGATACCGGCTCGGCCATCACCGGGCCGGTGCGCGGCGATTTGTTTTGGGGCTACGGGCGCTACGCCAGGGAGGCCGCCGGGCGCATGAAAAGTCCGGGCCGCATGTTCTTGCTATTGCCGAAATCGGCGGCACGGCGGACTTTACTTCATTCCGGTTAATCGGCACTCTCAGGCAATGGCCGAAACCAAGCAAAACAAAGAGGGCGGCGCGCCCGTCCGGGTGGCTTTGTTCGTCACCTGCAGTGTCGATTTGATCCGTCCCAGCGTCGGCTTTGCCGCCGTAAAATTGCTTGAAGATGCCGGCTGCCAGGTGTCGGTGCCGGCGGCGCAAACCTGTTGCGGCCAGCCTGCCTACAATGGTGGTGATCGGGGCAATGCGCGCGCCATCGCCGAACAGGTGATTGCAGCCTTCGCCGGCTTCGATTACGTGGTGGCGCCGTCGGGCTCCTGCGCGGCGATGATCCAAGTTCATTATCCCCAATTGCTGGATAGCGAAGCGGCCAGGGAATTGGCGTCGCGAACCTATGAGCTGATGCAGTTTCTGGTCGATGTGCGCGGCATGGGTAGGGTTGCGGCGCAGCTGGACGCATCGGTGGCCTATCACGATTCCTGTTCAGGCCTGCGCGAGCTGGGTATCAAGGAACAGCCGCGCACGCTGCTGGCGTCTGTGGATGGGCTCAGCCAAAGCGACTATCAGGGCAGCGAAACCTGCTGCGGCTTCGGCGGTCTTTTCTGTGTCAAATATCCCGACATCGCCAATAAAATGGCCGCTGACCGGACGCAGGCTATCGAAGCATCCGGCGCTGATATGCTCCTCGGCGGTGATCTTGGCTGCCTTTGCCATCTCGCCGGCAAGCTCAGCCGCGATGGCTCCACCGTGCAAGTTCGCCACGTGGCCGAAGTGCTGGCCGGCATGACCGATGCCCCGGCCCTCTGTCAGGGCGAGGCGGAAAAATGAACTTAGCCGCCAAAAACTTCCCCGCCAATGCGCGCGCCGCCCTCGGCGATGCACAGTTGCAAGAAGCGTTGGAACGCTTGCGCGGCGGATTTGTCGAAGGCCGCCGCCAAGTGGTGGCCAAACTGCCCGAGTTCGATGCTTTGCGGGGCCGGGCCGCCGAAATTCGCCGCCACACGCTTGCCCATCTGGATCAGTACCTGGTTCAGTTTGAGGAACGCGCAACGGCGGCCGGCGGTACCGTGCATTGGTGCCGGGATGCTGGCGAAGCCCGCGCCACGATCCTCGAGATTTGTCAGGCAATGGATGCGCGCCTGGTCACCAAGGGCAAATCCATGATCGGCGAGGAGATCGAGATTAACGATTATCTCGAAGCCCATAATATCGAGCCGGTGGAAACCGATCTCGGCGAATACATCATTCAGCTGCGCCGGGAATTGCCCAGCCATATCATTGCGCCGGCGACGCATCTATCGAAAGAACAGGTGGCGGAAAGTTTTCAAGAGCATCATACGGACCTGGATCCGGTGCGCCCGCTGGCTGAGCCCGAAGCTCTGTTGGCCGAGGCGCGGACGCTTCTGCGGCAGAAGTTTCTCGCCGCCGATGTGGGCATCACCGGCGCCAATTTCCTGATCGCCGAGACAGGCACCAGCGTTATTGTCACCAACGAAGGCAATGGCGATCTTACGCAGACATTGCCGCGCGTGCATATCGTTATCGCCAGCCTGGAAAAAGTGGTGCCGAACCTGGACGACGCCGCGACATTGCTGCGCGTTCTGGCGCGCAGCGCCACCGGCCAGGAGATTTCCGCCTACACCACCTTTTCCACCGGGCCCAAACGCGACGCAGATATGGACGGCCCCAACGCCTATCACGTGATCCTGTTGGACAATGGCCGCACCGATATTTTGGCCGGCGACAATGCCGAAATTCTAGGCTGTATCCGCTGCGGTGCCTGCCTCAACCATTGCCCGGTCTATGGCGCCATCGGCGGCCATGCCTATGGTACGGTCTATCCGGGGCCCATGGGATCGGTGCTGACCCCGGCCCTGAACGGATTGGCGGGCGCCCACCATCTGCCGCAAGCGTCGAGCCTTTGTGGGCGCTGCGAAGAGGTCTGCCCGGTGCGCCTGCCGCTGCCAAAAATGCTGCGCAATCTTCGCTTCCAGGCCGCCGAAACCAGCGCCCCTGGCGGCGTCGCGCGTTTACTTGTTGCGCTCTGGGCATTCGCTGCGCGGCGGCCCTGGCTGTATCGTTTCGGTGCCGGAATAAGTTTGGCCTGGTTGTCGGCGCGGGGCCGCAAAGACGGCTTATTACGCTCCATACCGGGTTTACGCACCTGGACCAGCCGCCGGGATTTCCCGGCACCAGAGGGGCGCACCTTTATGAGCCAATGGAAATCGGGGCGCCGGTCATGAGCCGCGATCATATCCTGGCGCGCATCGGTTCTGCCTTGGACGCTGGCGGCTCCAGCATCGCCGCGCGCAAAGCCGGCGTTGCCCAGCGCCGGGGCACGCCGCCAACCCCAATCATTCCGGCGCGGGCGCCCGCCGACGCAGATGGCCGCGCCGATTATTTTTGCGCCCGGGCAGAAGAAACCTCGGCGACCACGGATCGCATCAACCGCTTGTCCGATTTGCCGGTGGCCATCAACGCCTATCTGGATGAATATAATCGCACCGGCGCCATCAAGGCGCAGCCGCGCGCGGCGTTTAGCGATCTGGATTGGGCGCCCTTGGCGGTTGCCTTCGGGCCCGCCGCTGATACGGATGGTATTGGCCTGGTGCTGGCCGACGGCGCCGCCGCCGAGACCGGAACATTGTTTATAATGTCCGGGGCGGAAGCGCCGACGGCGCTCAATTTCCTGCCTGAAACTTTGATCGCGGTGTTACCACTCGCCCGGCTGGCCGGCGATTACGAAGGCGCGTGGTCGATTTTGCGCGCCGCCGACGGCAATGAATTTCCAGCCCGCACGGTCAACTGGATATCGGGCCCGTCGCGCAGCGCCGATATCGAACAACGGGTGCTGATGGGCGTCCATGGGCCGCGCAACCTGCACATTATCCTGGTGGCCGGCGATGGCGTCTAAAAAGAAACCTGCGCTGGATGACGCGGCGCTGCTGGAGGTGGCCTTTCAAGATGTCGAGCCATTGGACGGCAAGAAAATCAGCAAGGCGGCGAGTGCTCCACCGAAGCCAAAAACCAAAGCCAAAATCGCCAAGCCTGTTCGGAGGCCACCGCCGCGCACTGAAAAGCCGAAGCCGAAACCCTTGCCCGAATTGGATCACGGCACAGCGCCCGGCGTTGATAGGCGGACGGCGCAGCGCTTGAAGCGTGGCCGCCTGGATGTGGAAGCGCGCCTTGATCTGCACGGCCATACCCAGGCCGAGGCGCATCCGGCCCTGGATAGCTTTCTGGCTGGCGCACAAAGTTCGGGCAAACGCTGTGTGCTGATTGTGACGGGCAAGGGCGGCGCCCGCCAGACCGATGACGAAACCGGTTTTGAGCGCCCCACTGGCGTGTTGAAAGACATGGTGCCGCGCTGGCTCAATCAGGCGCCCAACCGGGCCCGCATTCTATCGTTCACCCACGCCCGCCAGGCCGACGGCGGCACCGGCGCGCTCTATGTGTTGCTCAAAAGGGGCGCTGCCCAATGACCCCGTTCGGCGCCAAGGTGCGCCAATTGCGCGCCGAAAAAAACATCCAGCTCAAGGATATGGCGGCGGAACTGAAAGTTTCCTCGGCCTATTTGTCGGCCCTGGAACACGGCAAGCGCGGTCGCCCGGGCCCCGGCCTGGTCATGCAGATCGCCGATTATTTCGGCCTCATCTGGGAAAACGTCGATGATCTGAAAGCCTTGGCGCAACTCTCACATCCGCGCGTGCCGGTCGACACCGCCGGCCTCAGCCCCAAAGCCACGCTCCTAGCCAACCGCCTCGCCGCCCACATTCATGAATTGGACGACGCCGCGCTCACAGCCATGCTGGCGGAGATGGGGTTTGATGAGGAAGAAGGGGGAGGCTAACGCACCCCTTAAAGAATAAACTTCGACAGATCGCCGTCCTTTAATAACTCGCCGACCCGTTCCTGGACGATGCCCGCGTCGATGGTGATGGTTTCGCCGCCGCGGTCGGTGGCGGTGAAGCTGATCTCTTCCAACAATTTCTCCATCACCGTGTGCAGGCGTCGGGCACCGATATTTTCCACCGTCGAGTTGATGTTGGCTGCCAATTCGGCGAGCGCATCGATTGCATCATCGGTGAAGGCGAGGGTCACATCTTCGGTGCCCATCAGGGCGATATATTGGGTGATCAGGCTGGCTTCCGGCTCGATCAGGATGCGCACCAAATCTTCCGTGGTCAGCGCCGCCAGCTCGACCCGGATGGGCAGCCGGCCCTGCAATTCCGGCAACAGGTCCGACGGTTTGGCCATGTGAAAGGCGCCCGACGCGATGAACAGGATATGATCGGTCTTCACCGTGCCATGCTTGGTGTTCACGGTCGTTCCCTCGATCAGCGGCAACAGGTCGCGCTGCACGCCTTCGCGGCTGACCTCGCCGCCGCCGCGCTCCGAGCGGACCGTGATCTTGTCGATCTCGTCGAGGAAAACAATGCCGTTATTCTCCACCGCATCGATGGCGTCGCGGACAACGGCTTCGTCGTCCAGCAATTTGTCGGCTTCTTCGGCCATCAAAAGTGTGTAGGAATCGTCGACGCTCATGCGCTTGGGCGTGGTGCGCCCGCCGCCGAAAGCCTTGCCCATCATATCGCCGAGATTGATCATGCCCATCTGCGCGCCGGGCATGTCCGGGATATCGAAAGTGGGCAGGTTCATGGACGATTGTTCGGCCACCTCCACCTCGATCTCCTTGTCGGCAAGCTCGCCCTCGCGCAACATTTTGCGGAATTTCTGGCGCGTATCGGGGCTGGCGTTATCGCCCACGAGTGCATCCAAAACCCGTTCCTCGGCATTCATTTCGGCGCGCGCGGTCACCTGTTTGCGTTGCCGCTCGCGGGTTTCGTGGATGGCGATCTCGACCAGATCGCGGACAATGGATTCCACATCGCGGCCCACATAGCCGACCTCGGTGAACTTGGTTGCTTCCAGCTTGATGAACGGCGCTTGCGCCAATTTGGCCAGACGGCGCGCGATCTCGGTCTTGCCGACGCCGGTGGGGCCGATCATCAGGATGTTTTTCGGCAACACCTCTTCGCGTAGCTCTTCCGGTAATTGCTGGCGCCGCCAGCGGTTACGAAGGGCGACGGCGACAGCGCGCTTGGCGTCGTCCTGGCCGATGATGAAGCGGTCTAGCTCGGAGACGATCTCGCGGGGGGAAAAATTGGTCATGATTGGGTGATTTTCTCAATAACAACGGATCCATTGGTGTAAACGCAGATGCTGGCGGCGATTTCCATGGAACGCCGGGCGATGGCCTCCAGCTCCAGCCCATCCTGATCGATCAATGCCCGCGCCGCAGCCAAAGCATAATTGCCGCCCGAGCCAATGCCGATGAGGCCATCTTCGGGTTCCAGCACATCGCCGTTGCCGGAAACCATCAGCGAAACCTTTTCATCGGCCACCGCCATCAGGGCTTCCAGGCGGCGCAAATAGCGATCCGTGCGCCAGTCCTTGGCTAATTCGACACAAGCCCGGGTTAACTGGCCCGGATGCTGTTCCAGCTTGGCTTCGAGCCGCTCGAACAGGGTAAAGGCATCGGCGGTGGCGCCGGCGAACCCGGCTATCACATTGCCGCTGGAGCCGATGCGGCGCACCTTGATCGCGTTGGATTTGACCACCGTGTCGCCCATGGAAACCTGGCCATCGCCGGCGACGATCACTTCGTTGCCTTTGCGCAGGCACAAGATGGTGGTGCCGTGCCAGTTAGGGCCGGAATTTTCCGACATTCAATCCGTTCCTTCTTATTTTATGTTTCGGACGGCCCGCCGGACCACCCTGGTATATTCAGGACTTAGTTTTTATTGGGCCCCCGGTCAATGGCAGCCAGCCATTGGCCACAATTAATTGTTAAGGGTGGCGAAGCCAACGTGAACTTGCTACAAGTGCGCCCGCATTTCCGGCAGAAACTGAAATCATCGGAGTTGGTCCCATGCGCCAGGCGCGTGTTGAGCGGAATACCAAGGAAACCCGTATTGCGGCCGAAGTCAATTTGGACGGCAGCGGCACCTATGACGTTGCCACCGGCATCGGTTTTCTCGATCACATGCTGGAGCAATTTTCCCGGCATTCGCTGATCGATCTGACCGTTCGGGCTGAGGGTGATCTGCATATCGATTTTCACCACACCACCGAAGATACCGGCATCGCCATCGGCCAGGCGGTCAAACAGGCGCTCGGCGACCGCGCCGGCATTACCCGATATGGCGCCGCCCTGGTTCCCCTCGACGAGGCCTTGAGCCGCGCCGTGGTTGATTGTTCGAACCGGCCCTATTTGATCTGGAACGTCACATTCACGGCGCCCAAGCTGGGCGAGATGGATACGGAATTGTTCCGCGAGTGGTTTCAGGCCTTCGCCCAGGCGGCGGGGCTGACCCTGCATATGGAATCTCTTTATGGCGAGAACTCTCACCATATCGTGGAATCGTTATACAAAGGGCTGGCCCGCGCCTTGCGCCAGGCGATCAGCATCGATGCCGGTGCGCCCGGCTCTGTGCCGTCCACCAAGGGCGTATTGTCAGACGCCAACTGACCAACGCCAGCCCGGACAACCGGACATTTACGAAAGGCATAGACGCGGGTGCGCATCTATACAGTCTTCACGCCATCCCTCTTAAATGGGATTGATGCGGTGCCGGGCGCGGAAGCGGTCAAGGAGGGGTTTTCTTGGCCGGCCTTTATCTTGTCCGTTTTCTGGGCTCTCTGGCATCGCTTGTGGTTGGCGGCGCTGATATTCTTCGCCGCCAATTTGGTCCTGGGCGGTGTGCTGGTGCTGGTGGGCGCAGATGCCTTGTCGTCGTCGGTAGCGTCTTTGGGCCTGGCCGCCCTCATTGGCTGGGCCGCTAATGATTTGCGCCGCGCAAAGTTATCAGCCCAAGGCTTTGCCGAGCGGGCGCCGGTGATCGCGCCCACGGGCGAGACTGCCATCCGCCGCTATTTCGAAGTGGGCGTCGGGCCATGAGCGCGCTTAAAGTGGTGATCATTGATTACGGCTCGGGCAATCTGCGCTCGGCGGAAAAGGCCACCGCCCGTGCCGCTGATGATATGGGCGGCGGCGAGGTATTGGTCAGCAACGATCCGGCCCAATTGGCGAGCGCCAGCCACATCATCCTTCCTGGCGTCGGCGCTTTTCGCGATTGCCGTCTGGGGCTGGATGCGGTCACCGGCATGGTCGATGCCTTGACCGCCCAGGTTATCGGCGGCGGCAAACCGTTCCTCGGCATCTGCGTCGGTATGCAGCTGCTGGCAACCATCGGGCGCGAGCATGGCGATTGCGATGGCCTCGGCTGGATACCCGGCGAAGTAGCGGCCATCACGCCTGCGGACAAGACTTTGAAGATCCCCCATATGGGATGGAACGCTTTGCAATTTGATGCAGCGGCGCATCCGGTGCTGGCTGGTCTGCGCCCCGGCGATCACGCCTATTTTGTGCACAGCTACGGTTTTCGCGCCGATGATGATGCGGACGTACTGGCGCACGTCGATTACGGCGGGCCGCTGACCGCCATGGTTGGGCGCGCCAATATGATCGGCACCCAGTTCCATCCGGAAAAAAGCCAGCGCTTCGGCCTGGCCTTTCTCAAGGCCTTTCTGGAGTGGTGGCCATGATCTTTTATCCGGCTATCGATCTGAAGGACGGCCAATGTGTGCGCTTGCTGCGCGGCGAGATGGATCAGGCCACGGTGTTCGCCGACGACCCGGCCGGCCAGGCACGGAAATTCGCCGACGCCGGTTGCACGTGGCTGCATGTGGTGGATTTGAACGGCGCCTTCGCCGGAGCTCCGGTCAACGCCCTGGCGGTGGAGGCGATTTTGGCCAATGTGGATATTCCCATCCAGCTCGGCGGCGGCATCCGCGATATGGAGACCGTAGCGCTCTGGCTGGAAAAAGGCGTGGCCCGGGTAATCCTCGGCACCGCGGCCTTGAAGAACCCCGGCCTGGTGATCGCCGCTTGCGAACAATATCCTGGCCGCGTCGCCGTCGGCATCGATGCCAGGGACGGGCGCGTCGCCACCGAAGGCTGGGCAGAAACCTCCGACATGGAGGCGGGCCAGTTGGCCTTGAAATTCGAAGACGCCGGCGTCGCCGCCATCATCTATACGGATATAGAACGCGACGGCGCCATGCAGGGACCCAATATCGACGCCACATTGGCGCTGGCGCGCGCCATTAATACGCCGGTGATCGCGTCCGGAGGCGTTGCATCCATGGATGATCTAGCGGCGCTTAAGCAAGCCGGCGGCGATATTCTGGACGGCGTCATTTCGGGCCGCGCCGTCTATGACGGGCGCATCGACCCCATAGCCGCCGGGGCTTTGCTGGCGGGCGAAGGAGCTTGAAGCCATGCTGAGCACCCGCATCATTCCGTGCCTCGACGTGGACAAGGGCCGCGTCGTCAAAGGCGTCAACTTCGTCGATCTTGTGGATGCCGGTGATCCGGTGGAACAGGCGCGCCTCTACGATGCCGCCGGCGCCGACGAGTTGTGTTTCCTCGACATCACCGCCAGCCACGAAGGGCGCGACACCATTTTCGATGTGGTGCGGCGCACTGCCGAGCAATGCTTCATGCCGGTCACAGTGGGCGGCGGGGTGCGCAATCTGGACGATATAAGAAACCTATTGCTGGCCGGCGCCGATAAGACGGCGATCAACACCGCCGCCGTTACCAACCCCGATTTCGTCGGCGCCGCGGCGCTCAAATTCGGCAGCCAATGTATCGTCGTCGCCATTGATGCGAAAAGGGTGGACCGTGATGGCAAAACCGCCTTCGAAGTGTTCACCCATGGCGGGCGCCGGGAAACCGGTATCGAGGCTATCGGCTGGGCCCAGCGCATGGCCGAGCTTGGCGCCGGCGAATTGCTGCTTACCTCCATGGATCGGGACGGAACCAAGGCCGGCTTCGATCTGGAACTGACCCGCGCCATCGCCGATGCGGTGCCGATCCCGGTGATCGCGTCGGGCGGCGTCGGCACCCTTGATCACATGGTGGAGGGGGTGCGGGAAGGCCATGCCAGCGCCGTGCTGGCTGCCTCGATTTTTCATTTCGGCACCTATAGTATCGCTGAGACCAAGGCCCATATGCGCGCCGCCGGGCTTGAAGTGCGGCTCGATATATAGGAATGAGCGTCATGACCGAAACCAACAATTCGCCGGATATCCTGGCGCGCCTGTTTGAAGTGATCGAAAGCCGCAAGGGCGGTGATGGGACAAGTTCCTACACCGCCAAGCTGTTGGCCGCCGGTAAGCCGGAAATTGCCCGCAAGATCGGCGAGGAGGCCACCGAGGTTCTGACCGCCGCCTTGGCCGAAGGGCGCACCGAAGTGATCGCCGAAAGCGCCGACTTGTTGTACCATCTATTGGTTCTATGGGCGGTGGAGGGTATTCAGCCCGCCGATGTTTGGGCCGAGCTGGCCCGCCGCGAGGGCACATCCGGGATCGAGGAAAAGCAATCCCGGAGTAAATAACGCAAAAAGGGGGGCATCCATATGGCCTATGACGACGAAAATGTATTCGCCAAAATCCTCAGGGGCGAGATCCCCTGCGCCAAGGTCTATGAAGACGATCACGCCTTCGCCTTTAACGACATCAATCCCCAGGCACCGGTGCATGTGCTGGTCATCCCCAAGGGCCCCTATACGTCCATGGATGATTTTGCCGCAAACGCCAAGGACGCCGAGATTACCGGTTTTTTTCGCGCCGTCGGGGCCGTTGCCAAGCAATTGAAGCTGGATAAGCCCGGCTACCGTATTCTCGCCAACCATGGCAGCGACGGAATGCAGGAAGTACCCCATTTCCACGTGCATATTTTCGGCGGCAAGTTGCTCGGGCCGATGTTACGCCGGGGCGACTGAGCGCGCGCCAATTCTTCAATGCCGCGTTAACCAATTTGCGTTAGGTGTTAAGGGTGGGTTGAGGCTGGAACAAGGCTCGCCCGAAACCGGCAATTATGGTATGATAGGCCGGAAACCAATTTTGGGCCCTTAAAAGGGTTTGGTGGCGCACATGTCTGACGAAAATATGCTGGACGCACTGGCGGCGAGCGAAGAGCCGGCGCCAAGCGAAAACACCGGACCGGCGAAGCGGGATCTCGATATGAGCGATTCCCTCGGCGCCGCCTTCCTCAGCCAGTCGGAATCCCGCGAAGGCGCCATCCTGGATGTGAGCATCGACATCGTCGCCGTGCTCGGCACCGCCGATTTGAAAGTATCGCAAATCCTGCAACTGGGCCGGGGCGCGGTTGTCGAATTGGACCGTCTGATCGGCGAGCCGGTGGATATCCGCGCCGAGCGCCAATTGATCGCCAAGGGCGAAGTGGTGGTGGTCGAAGACCGCCTGGCCATTCAGTTGACCGAAGTGATCAAGAACTAGGCTCCCAACTAGGCGCCCGGCTTTCATTTCCTTTCGGGTGCGGGTCCAATTGTATCATTGTTTCATCTGCTGGGATGAGCGATTGAGGTGGCTCGGCAGCTCAATGAACGACCGCGCAAGACATTGCAGTTTGAAACGCCGGCAGAGAGATTTAACGCATGTGTTGCGTCGACCGGTTGAGATGGCAGGGTGAAGCGGTCATCAACGGGGATACCGAAAACACAGGATTTCTGAACCCTTGAAGGCCAAAAAATAACGTGCAGAATTCCGCCTCACTGCCTTCGTGGTTCAACCTCAGAAATTTTTTCAGCCAGGCCCTTGCGCCAGCCCGTCAATAAACTACCTAACAAGAAGCGTCTTTAATCGCGCGTGCTCTTGGAAATTGTGAATAGGAAGAACTTGCCAATGCGCTGGGGGAAAATGCTCCGGGTTACGCAAAGGTCGTGCTTTGGCGCGATTGGGGTATTTCGGGCGCTGAGAAAGCCTATAAATGCCTCGGGATGACGATGAATGACGACAATTTCCTATGGTCTTTTTGGCCAGCATATGTCGCGCCGCCGATAATTCGTGGCACCGAAAGACCGTAATAAACCGTATGGATCCGTTAGGAATAGTAATGAAACGGTATGGTTGATTTAGCCAATATATGTCGCACGATAAAAATCATGCAATGCACGCACAGCAATAAAGCGACGGCAGATGGAAGGATGGAGCCCCTAGCGCACCATCGCCGCCCGCCGGCCCGGCACGACGCGCCGATAGGATACCGCTTCGGCGATATGAATGCGGCGGACGCCTTCCGATGCATCCAAATCTGCCAGGGTGCGCGCGACTTTGAGAACCCGGTGATAGCCGCGGGCGGTCAGACGCATGCTTTCGGCTGCTTGGGTTAGCAGTTTGCGCCCCTCCGCATCCGGTGCCGCGACGTCTTCCAGCAACTCGCCGTCGGCTTCGGCGTTGGTGCGGATTGGCTGGTCGGTCTCAATGGCTTCGTATCTGGCTCGCTGGCGCTCCCGCGCGGCGGCGACGCGGGCGGCGATGTCCGCCGATTTTTCGGCCGGCGGCGGCAGGGTTAGATCGGCCGGGCTGACCGCCGGCACGTCCACATGCAGATCGATGCGGTCAAACATGGGACCGGAGATTTTCGATTGGTAATCGACGGCGCAGCCGGGTGCCCTGGAACAAGCCTGCATGGGATCGCCGAGATAGCCGCAGCGGCAGGGGTTCATGGCGGCGACCAGCTGGAAGCGCGCCGGATAACGCACATGGGCATTGGCCCGGGCGATGGTACAGGAACCGGTTTCCAAGGGCTGGCGCAAGGCTTCGACGGCGGCGCGCTGAAATTCCGGCAACTCGTCCAGGAACAAAACGCCGAGATGGGCGAGCGACACCTCGCCCGGCTTGATGCGCTGCCCGCCGCCCACCAAGGACGGCATGGAGGCGGAATGATGCGGGCTCCGAAAAGGGCGGGTGCGGATCAGGCGGCCGCCTTCCAATTCACCGGCGATGGAATGGATCATCGACACTTCCAGCGCTTCGGGCGCATTCAGGCCCGGGAGAATACCGGGCAAGCGCGAGGCCAGCATGGATTTGCCGGCGCCCGGCGGCCCTACCATAAGCATATTATGGCCGCCCGCCGCCGCCAGCTCCAACGCCCTCTTGGCGGTCTCCTGTCCTTTGATGTCGGACAAATCAGGGACCGCCGTCGTATCCTCGGCCATTTTCGGCTCCGGCGTGGACAGGATTTGCATGCCCTTGAAATGGTTGATCAGCGCCAACAGATTGCCGGGTGCCAGAACTTCAATCTCGCCCGCCCAGGCCGCTTCGCCGCCCTGCGCTTCGGGGCATATAAGGCCAAGACCGCGCGCCGATGCGGTGATCGCGGCGGGCAATACGCCGTTCACCGGGCGGATGCCGCCGTCCAGGGTCAACTCGCCAAGCACGCAATAGGTGGCCAAGTCATCGGCCGGCACCACATCCATGGCGGCCAGCAAGCCAAGGGCGATAGGCAGGTCGAAATGGCTGCCTTCCTTGACCAGATCAGCCGGTGACAGATTGACGGTGATCCGTTTCGGTGGCAGCGACAGGCCAAGGGCATTGAGCGCGGCGCGCACCCTTTCGCGGCTTTCGGCGACCGCTTTGTCGGGCAGCCCAACCACCGTGAAGGCCGGCATGCCCCCCGATATTTGCACCTGGATATCCACATCCAGAACGTCAATACCGTTGAACGCCACCGTCGTAATATGTGCGACCACCGGGATATCCCTCCCCCGTTGAAGTTCGTTGCGCAACTATAGTGTGAACGAAATAGGAACACAATTACTTATTGGAGGTTCTATTCTACCCCACTGGCGGTGAAAAATGTTTGCGCCTCGGCTCCCTCCAGATAATCGAAAAAATCATCTGCCGATGGTGGAGCGGTGGCGCTACGGGCAATCTGGTAGGGCGTGCTGCTTTCGATCTCCGGCGGCAGGTACCCGGCCAGCGCAACTCCTTGGTCCCGGTAAAAGGTGATCTCGGTGGAAACGCCGAAGGCGAGGGTGCCAGCGGGGCCCGGTCCGGCCAAGTGCTCGTTGACCTCTGCGCCAGTGCCGAAACGCATCGTCTTGGCTACCAGCGCATCGGCCAGGCCCAAATCCTCGATGACCCCTGCCATATACTCGCCGCTGGGTGCGGTGGTGTAGATCAGCTGGCTTGCCGCCGCCATGGCTTTTTTGAATGCGTCCACGGTGGCGATATTGGGCACCGTCTCGCCGCTCTTTATGGCGACAGCGACGCGGATAGCGCCCAATTCAATTCGCGCGCCCTTGGTCAACAACTCCTTTGCCGCCAGGGCGTCCATCATGTCGGTGGGCAGGCCGAGGATATGGGCGTCCATGGCGCCGTCCAAAATGCCGTCGCGAATGTCTGCTCCGTGGGTGAAGGACGCCGCGACGGAGCCGCCGCCAGCTGCCATAAATGTATTGGCGGCATTGGCGACGCCTTCTTTGAGGGCGCCGGCGGTAAGGATGGTGATCGTCATAGCTTTAAGGTGGCATGCAAAGGGCTTCAGGGAAATGCTATAATCGACCGCGCTTTTGATTTGAGGAATTACTCATGGCCGACCGCGACGCCATTATCGATCATCTGCAGACCGAAATTGCTGCCCTCGATTCGCGCCTGGATACGGACAACGAATTGATCCGGTCCCTGCAGGAACAATTGGAGGCGCACAAATCCAGGACCAGCGACAATAGGCGCACGCAGGTCTACCGGCGCGCCGCCATGGATATGATACCGGACGGCGATCAGCTTCAATTTTCCAATTCGGCGCCGGTGATTATCGAGGATATGGGCGAGGCGCTGGTCGCTCTCGGCGGTCGCCTCGATCACAAATTCGCCGAAATTAAGGCTCTTAGCGAAATTACCCAGCGGGTCAATGCGGGCATGTTCTTCGATGAAGTGCTGAACCATGTGTTTGAAAGTTTCATCGCGATCATTCCCTATAACCGCATCGGCATTGCGCTGATCGAAGAAAGCAAATCCGGCCAGACTTTGGTGCGTGCCCAGTGGGGCCGCGCCGATTACGCGCCCATCCTGCTCGGCAAGGGCTACGCGGCGATCCTGGAACGCTCCAGCCTTCAGGCCATCGCCGACACCCAAGAGCCGCGCATCATCAACGATCTGGAAGACTATTTGGGTGCCCACGAAAAATCGGCGTCGTCCCGGCTGATGGTTCGCGAAGGCATCCGCTCCAGCCTGACCTGCCCCTTGGTGATCAAGAACGAGGTTACCGGTTTCATATTTTTCTCCAGCCTTAGTGCCGGCGAATACCGGGACCAGCATATGGAGCTTTATGCGCAGATTGCCGGCGAGTTGGCCTTGACCCTGGAAAAAAGCCGCGCCTATGAGGACTTATATCTGCGTAACGAGTTCATTACCAAGGTGTTCGGCCAGCACGTCACCAACGAGGTTGCCGCCGCGGCTCTGTCCAGCGACGGGCCCCTGACACTCGGCGGAGAGCGCCGCAAGGTTACCGTGCTGATGGCTGATTTGCGGGGCTTCACGCCCATGTCGGAAAAAATGTCGCCGGAAGAAGTGGTCGATGCCTTGAACGTATTTCTGGGCTCTATGACCGAGGTGATCATGGACCATGGCGGCAATATCGATAACTTCATCGGTGATGCCATCATGGCAGTGTTCGGCGTGCCCATCGCGAAGGAAGACGACACCGCGCGCGCTGTCGCCTGCGCCATCGAAATGCAGAACGCCATGGCTATGGTCAACGCCAAGATCGAAGGCCGGGACCTTCCTGATCTCACGATGGGCATCGGGCTATCGACAGGTGATGTGGTGGCCGGAAATATCGGCTCGGAAATGCGCGTCAAGTTCAGCGTCATCGGCGCCGTGGTCAATTTGGCGGCGCGCATCGAAGGCATGGCTTCGGGCGGCCAGGTGTTTGCGTCCGAGGCAACCCTGGATGATGTGCGCAGCGAAGCGCGCGTCGCGGGAAGCCTGAACGTGCAATTGAAGGGATTGTCGGCGCCGGTGCCGATCCACGAAATTACCGGCATCGGCGATTGCGAGATCGTGAGGGCGCCGGAATGAATGCCCCCCGCCGCGCCGTCGCCTGTTTCCATCTGACGCCGCCGAACTCAGTTACGGCGAACACCTATTGGGCATTTTTTCAGATGATGATGGCCAGCGTGCGCCGCGCGTGCCCAGGCGCCGAAATCCATCTACTTACTTTGGATAGTTGTGCGGTGCCTGAAACCCTCGGCTGCGATTTGGTTTTCCGGCGCGCATCTCGCCGTCCAATCGAAGCCAGCTTCGATCAATTGATGGCGGAAGAAACGGCAACCTGGCGCGCCTATGAAGCCGCCGGTCATCTGTCCGGTCCAACCATTTTGGTCGACGCCGATCTGATGTTCCAGAGGGACCCGTTCGCCTTGTTCGATGGCGGCTTCGATGTGGGGCTCACCTACGTTACCGGGGCCGAGCTGCATCCGTTCAATTCCGGCGTCATCCTGATTGACTCGGCGCGGGTTGGCGTTGCGCGGGATTACCTGGCGGCGATCGATGATCTGGTGGACGGCTACGCGCCCGAACACCGGTCCTGGTACGGCGATCAGATGGCTATTTCCGCGCTGCTCGGCAACCCGGAATTTGGCGACGGAACCGGCAATGTGATGGACCGGGCCGCGGGCGGCGTTCGCTATCGATTGTTGCCCGCGGCGGATTGGAATTACAGCGCCGCCCTGGATGCGAATGATAAGCCGGTGTTTGAAGCCAATGGCGGCGCCGGCATCGTCCATTTCAAGGGCGAGCGCAAAGCATTTATGTTGCGTTATGCATCCGAAGTGCTGGGCCTGGAAATCGCCGAAGATGCGACCGGCCCCGGCGGCTGGCGGGTGACCGATCCAGAAGCATCTTAAAGCTTGGCTTCGATGGCGTCCCAGATATCGGCTTCCAATTTGGTGCCGTCGAAATGGTTGATTTCCTGCAGGCAAGTAGGAGAGGTGACGTTAATCTCGGTCATAAAGTCGCCAATCACGTCGATGCCCACGAAGATCAGGCCCTGTTCCTTTAGGGCCGGGCCGATGGCGGCGCAAATCTCTTCTTCGCGCTTGGTCAATGTTGATTGTAGCGCGGTACCGCCCACATGCAGGTTGGAGCGGGATTCGCCTTTCGCCGGCACCCGGTTGAGGGCGCCCGCCGGCTCGCCATCAATCAGTATGATGCGCTTATCGCCGTCGCGCACGGCGGGCTCATAACGCTGGATGATGATCGGTTCTCTATAGAGCCCGGTGAACACCTCCAAAAGCGCGTTCAGGTTTTCGTCGCCCGGTGTAATGTGAAAGACGCCGGCGCCGCCATTGCCGAACAACGGCTTGACGATGATATCCTCATGCTCGGCGCGGAATTCCAAAATCTGTTCTCGGTTGCAGGTGATCAGCGTCGGCGGCATCAAATCTGGAAAATGGGTCACGAACAGTTTTTCCGGCGCGCCCCGGACGGCAGCCGGATCGTTGACCACCAACGTGGCGGGATGGATATGTTCGAGCAAATGGGTGGCGGTAATATAGGACATATCGAACGGCGGGTCCTGGCGCATCAGCACCACATCGACGCCCGCCAGATCGAGCCGCTCGGGCGCGCCGAGATCGAAATGATTGCCCTTTTCCCGGCGCACCGTCAGGGGCCGCGCGGTTGCGGTCAGGGTGCTTTGCCTGAGCGCCAGATCTTCGGTCAGATAGTGATAAAGGCTATATCCCCGCGCCTGGGCTTCCAGCGCCAGAACAAAGGTGCTGTCGGCGTCGATGTCGATGGCATCCAAGGGATCCATCTGAATGGCGACGGTGAGGCTCATGTTGGTCCGGCTATGTCTGATTAGGTTAAGGGCGGCTTTTTGATGCGCGTATGATTGACCACCCGGCGCACAAACTCGATGTTGCCGGCATGGGCGATGACCCGGTCAATCTCTTGTTTGTCCTGGGCGATGCCGATCAGATAGACGACGCCGTTCACCGTTTCGATGGAGTAATTGATCGACAAAACATCGCCGTCCAGGGTCAGCTTGGTGGTCAGTTGGGTGGTGATCCAGGTGTCCTTGACGTAGTTGGCGGCGGTGCCGGCCTTGTTCAATTGCACCTCGTTGATCACTTCGGTAACGCCGGACGCCTTCCACGCCAGCGCGACCGCCTGATCGGCGAGTTTGGTGTCGGTGGTGGTTCCCGTCAAAAGCACGCGGCCCTCGTAAACCTCCACATCGATGATCGCCAGGGACTTGATCTCGGTGACCAGAAACTCCTTCAAAATAAAGGCTTCGATTTTCAGATCGATGGCCCGGGTCTTGATACCGCGCTCCGACACGGCGGCGACGCCAACCCCGGCGCCGGCGCCAACGGCGGCCGCGCAACCGGTGAGCGGCAGGAGCAACAGCAGCAATATCGCGAAGCGCGGCAGTCGATGGTGTCGTTTCGGAGCGTTGGTCATGGCAGCGTTTCCTTCAGCGAATCGCCTATTTTACCGTGCCGGCGCAAATGCGCAAAGCCTCATATTATTCTTTGGGCCGCCATGCGCCCGGTATATGTTTCGGCCAGCCGCCCGGCGCCATCAGGATCACATCGAAGCGCAAATTCAATTCGGCGCAACCCGGATGCCGTGCGATATAGGCGCCGGCGGCGCGCGTGATCCGTTCCTGCTGGCGCTGGCCGATGGCATAGGCAGCGGATTCGAAATCCCTGCGCGCCTTGACCTCGACAAAGGCCAGCGCCCGGCCGCGCCGTGCGATGATATCGATTTCACCCACTGGCGTTCTGTAGCCGCGCTCCAATATCCGGTAGCCCTTGCAGCGCAAATAGAGCCGGGCCAGCCGTTCGGCGCGGATACCGAAAAGACGCGCACGCTGGCGGCTTGCTTCAGCCATCGCCGTCTTTTAAGTCCAGCGCGCGGCTATATATTTGTTTCCGCGCCAAGCCTGTCTCGGCAGCGATTTTCTCGGCAGCGTCGCGGACGCTTAAGTCGCCCAACGCCTCGATAATCATTTCGTCGAGCGCGGCGGCATCGATTTCCGGGCCTGCGCCCGGCCCCGCCACGACCACCACGATCTCGCCCTTGGGTGGACCTTCGTCTTCATATGCGGCGGCCAGATCGGCAAGGGGCGCGCGCCGCATCTCTTCGTACATTTTGGTTAGCTCCCGCCCGACGGCGGCACCCCGGTTGCCCAAGACATCGGCCATGTCGGCAAGCGACGCGGCCAGGCGCTTGTTGCTTTCCTGGAAAATCAAGGTGGCCGGAACGGCGGCAAGCTGAGCCAAAACCTTGCGCCGGGCATTGCTGCGGGATGGCAAATAGCCTTCGAACAAAAACCGGTCGGTGGGCAGCCCGGACAGGATCAACGCCGTCAGGGCGGCATTGGCGCCGGGCACCGCGGTGACAGTGATGCCGGCTTCGATGGCGGCCCGGGCCAGCTTGTAGCCGGGATCGGCGATGGCCGGGGTGCCTGCGTCGGATACCAGCGCCACGCTTTCGCCATCTTTCATGCGCTTAATCAATTGAGGCCGGCGCTGGTGCGCGTTGTGATCATGATAGGTTGTCAGCTTTGCGTCGATATTGTGCATGGCGAACAGGCGGCCGGAGACGCGGCTGTCTTCGCAGGCAACCACATCGGCGGCGCTCAAGACGGCGATGGCGCGCTGGCTCAAATCCTGGGCGTTGCCGATGGGGGTGGCGACCAGATAAAGACCGGGGTCCAGCGCTGAGCCCTGGCGTTTACTTACCCCCGGCTGATGACTAGGCTGCGCATCGGGATCAGCCCGCCCGCCGCCGCTTTCGCCAACAGGAGATGATGGCCGCCGTGACGAAGACTTATGGATGCGTTTATCAGAAGCTTTGCTCGCCATGGATGGTGGCATTGGCTGTGGTCCTGTTGTCGGGTTGCGTGCAAAGCCAATTTTCGCGAAACGCGCCCAATAGGCAAGCCTCGAGACCGCAGGCCCCGCAAGCCCAAATTCCGCCATTGGCAAGACCGCGCCCGATGATCCCCCAGCCCCCGGTCCCCGCGGCGCGGCCGCAGCCTGCCGTAACACAGGCGCCGATCACCGCACCAGCACCGCTTCCGGTCCCGCCGCCTCCCGTGGTCGAAGCGCCGCCGGTCCAGGCCTCCATTGAAGCGCCGCAACCGGTTGCCAGCGGCTTAGGCCCGGATCCAATTTCCGGTCAACCACTGCCGCCCGAACAAGCGCCGCTCCCCGCAACCAGCGGGCCGCTTACCGAAGACGATGACCGCTACCAGACGCCGCCGCCGCCGCAACAATCCGATGTGCCCCGGGTCGCCATTCTGTTGCCTTTGAGCGGCCCGCACGCGGCCATCGGCCAGACATTGCTGAACGCTGCGCAATTGGCGTTGTTTCATTTTGCCGACAAACGGTTCGAGTTGCTGCCCCAGGATACGCGCGGCACCGCCGCCGGCGCCGCCGATGCCGCTGCCCTGGCTATCGGCGATGGCGCCTCGCTCATCCTCGGACCCTTGTTCGCGACCTCGGTGGAAGCGATCGCTCCGGCGGCGCGGGCCGCCGGTGTCACGGTTATTGCCTTTTCCAACGACCGCCGGGTGGTTGGCAGCCGCGTCTTCACCATGGGCTTTTTGCCCGGCGAACAGGTCGATAGGGTGGTGCGCTACGCCTATAGAAAGGGTTTGCGCAATTTTGCCCTGTTGGCGCCCGACAATGATTACGGAACGGCGGTTGCCGCCGCCATGAACGACACGGCGACGGCCTTGTCGGCGGCCATAACGCGCACCGAGTTTTACGATCCGCTGGCCGAGGATTTGCGCCCCGTGGTGCGTAATCTGGCCGATTACGATGCGCGCCGGCGCAATCTCCTGGATGAGCGCAACGCCCTTCAATCCCGGGGCGACGAGGTGGCGCGCCTGGCGCTGAAGCGGCTCGAAAACAAGCAGACATTGGGCGATGTGTCGTTCGATGCCCTGCTCATTGCCGAGGGCGGTAAACGCCTGGAAGCCATCGCCGCTTTATTGCCTCATTTCGATATCGATCCGAAAAAAACCCGCATGCTGGGCACCGGGCTATGGGATGTCCCTGGGATCGGGCGCGAACCGGCGCTACTGGATGCCTGGTTCGCGGCGCCGCCGCCCGGAAAACGGGCCGAATTTACTGCCCAGTACAGCCAAATTTACGGCAAGGAGCCGGCGCGCATTGCCACCCTCGCCTATGACGCCACCGCCATCGCCGCCGTATTCGCCCGCGGCGACGGCAAATTCGATTTGAGCGAGATTCTGTCGCCCCAGGGCTTTACGGGACGTGACGGCTTGTTCCGGTTTCTCACCGAAGGCATCACCCAGCGCGGGTTGACGGTGCAGCAGGTAAAGCGCACCAAAAACCGGGTCATTGATCGCCCGCCGTCCGGCTTCAATCCGCGCACCAACTAAATCATTGCAATTCGGGGGCGCTGGAGAGTAAGTGGGCAAGCACCGCATCCAGGCGCAAAAGCCCGGCTTCGGTGGCGCGGATGCCATCGGTGTCACAAATTAGATAATTTTCGCCAATGAGCGCTTCGAGTGCGCCTTCATTGAGGCTGTCTTCTAAGCTAATACCGGTTTGGCGCTGGAAGCGTTCTGCCGACACCCCTTCGGCAAGCCGCAAACCCATCAAAAACAGCTCGTCCCGCCGCTCGGAAAGGCCTAGTTTCTGCCGTTTATGAAGCCCGGAGCCGGATTTTTGTACTTGGCCTAGCCATGCCCCTGGCGCCCGCCAAGCCAAAGTCATTTCGATATCGTAATTATCCTTGGACGGACGGCTGATGCGGCCATGGGCGCCGGGACCGATGCCAACATAATCCTCGCCCCGCCAATAGACCAAATTGTGGCGGCATTCGGCGCCTTTTTGCGCATGATTGGATATCTCGTAGGCCGGCAAGCCGGCGTTTTGCAAAATCTCCCGGGTCATTTCAAACAGCCCGGCACCAAGTTCCGGATCGGCCGGGGCGACGCGCTGGCGGTGGAAATCGGTGCCCGGTTCGATGGTCAACTGATACACGGATATATGCTCGCCCGCCAAGCTGAGCGCGTCTTTTAGAGCATCGGCCCAGGCCGCTTCGCTTTGCCCCGGCAGGCCATAAATCAAATCAAACGAAATGCGCGGAAAAATTTGTTTCGCTTTCGTAATTGCCGCCAGGGCTTGGCTGGAATCGTGGGCGCGGCCAAGAAATTTAAGGGCCCCGTCGTCGAAAGACTGCACCCCCAGGGACAACCGGTTTACGCCCGCCTCGGCGAGCCCCTCGAAGGTGGCGATATCCGATGAAGACGGGTTGGCTTCCGCCGTTATTTCCAGATTTTCCGCTGTTTTCCAGCGGCTGCGCACGGTTTCGATAATGGCTGTGGCAGTCTTCGATGGCATCAGGCTGGGAGTGCCGCCGCCGAAAAACAGGCTGGTGACCGTTCGCGCAGACGTTTCTTTAGCGTAATGATCCAGCTCGGCCAAATAGGCGCTGCGCCAGGCGACCTGATCGATATGCTCGGCTACGTGGCTGTTGAAGTCACAATAGGGGCATTTGGATTGGCAAAAGGGCCAATGGATATAGATACCAAAGGCGGGTTCCGGCTTGGTCAATTGGCCAAAATCTCCAATATTTGGCGCGGCACGGTTTTTCCTATGCCCGCTTAAAACACATAGCCACCAGTTTCTCGAAGGCCAGGGTGCGGTGGCTGACGGCTTCCTTGGCGCTTGCCTCCATTTCACCGAAAGTTTGCGCGCCGCCATCGGGCACGAACATGGGATCATAGCCGAAGCCCCTGTCGCCCCGTGGCGGCCAGACCAGGGTGCCTTGTACTCGGCCCTCTGTGGTTTCCACATGGCCGTCCGGCCAGGCGAGGGCAAGGGCGGACACAAATGCCGCGCCCCGGTTTTCGGAGGCACCCAGTTCGATTTGCAGCTTTTCCATGGCGGCGCCGAAATCCTTCTCCGGTCCCGCCCAGCGCGCCGAATAGATGCCCGGCGCGCCGCCAAGGGCATCGGCGCCAAGCCCGGAATCGTCCGCCAGCGCCGGCACGCCGGTAGCAATCGTCGCCGCCTTTGCCTTTAGGATAGCGTTGTCGATGAAGGTCGTGCCGGTTTCTTCCGGCTCCGCCAGACCGCGCTCGGCCGCCGATGTCACCGCGGCGCCAAAGGGAGCCAGCAGCAACCCAATTTCGCGCACCTTGCCTTGATTATGACTGGCAATGATCAGCGCTCCGCCGGAGAATTTGCGCGCCATGGGGTTTATTCGCCAGCGGCGTCGATGGCGGCTTTTTGCATCAGGACCAGCTCGCCGATACCTTTTTTGGCGAGGTTAAGCATGGCGCTGAGCTGATCTTCGGCGAATGGCCTGTCTTCGGCGGTGGCCTGCACTTCAACAATGGCGCGGGCGTCGGTGAGCACGAAATTGGCGTCGGCCTGGGCGGTCGAATCTTCGGCGTAATCCAGATCGAGGACCGCCATGTCCTGCCAAAGCCCCGCCGATACCGCCGCCACCTGGCCGATCAACGGCACAGTCTCGAGCATGCCCAGCTCCACCAGATGAACCAGCGCCAAATGCAGCGCCACATAGCCGCCGGTGATGGCCGCCGTCCGCGTGCCGCCGTCGGCCTGGATGACATCGCAATCGATGCGCACCTGAATTTCGCCCAAGGCCGCCAAATCGGTGACGGCGCGCAAACTGCGTCCGATCAGGCGCTGGATTTCCAAGGTGCGCCCGCCCTGTTTGCCGCGCGTCGCTTCGCGGGCCGTCCGTGTATCGGTAGAGCGCGGCAGCATGCCGTATTCCGCCGTCACCCAGCCCTTGCCGGAGCCTTTGATCCAGCCGGGCACCCGTTCTTCGACGCTGGCCAGACAAAGGACATGGGTATCGCCGAAGCGGATCAGGCAAGAGCCTTCGGCATATTTGTTGACCCCGGTTTCGAGGCTGACTTGGCGCATTTGATCGGCGGCGCGCGCCGATGGACGGGGAGTTTGCATCATAAATTTTGGGTCCGGTATTGGTTTTTCATCAAGTGCGGCAACCTAAAGTAAAAAAATCTGGTTGCCAATTCTTGCAATGCGGCGCTGACCGCATAGATTAAGAGGGTTATGACACTCAAGCATTCACCCGTGTTGGAATTTTCCGAGCGCAGCCGCGCCGTTTTCAAGGTAATCGTCGATTCCTATGTGGAAACCGGCGCGCCGATTGGATCGCGCACCCTGTCCAGACGCCTCGGCAATCACCTGTCGCCGGCGACGGTGCGCAATGTCATGGCCGATCTGGAAGACGCCGGGCTTTTGTATTCGCCGCACGTGTCCGCTGGGCGCCTGCCGACCGAGGCCGGGCTTCGCATGTTCGTCGATGGCTTGCTGGAAATCGGCAACCTGACCAGCCAGGAACGCATCGACATCGAAAGCCGCTTCGCCGGCACCGACAAAAATATCGAAGCCGTGCTCGAAGAAGCCGGCTCCGCATTGTCGGGTCTGTCCCACTGCGCCGGGCTGGTGTTCGCGCCGAAGACCGATTCACCGCTGCGCCACATCGAATTTGTCAGCCTTAATCCGGGGCGTGCCCTGGTGGTTATGGTGACCGCCGAGGGCGTTGTCGAAAACCGGGTGATCGAAGTGCCTCCCGACGTGCCCGCCTCGGCCTTCGTCGAAGCCACCAATTTTTTGAACACAAGATTGGTTGGGCGCACTATCGACGATGCCCGCGACCAGATCGTCAAGAGCCTGGAAAATGACCGCAACCAATTGGATATTCTATCGGCGCGGCTGGTCGAAGCCGGCCTTGCCGACCGCGCCGCCGACGCCGATAGCGGCACGCTGATCGTGCGCGGCCAGGCGCGGCTGTTGGATGATGTCAGTGCGATGACCGATCTGGAGCATGTGCGCGCCCTGTTTACGGCGCTGGAAACCGGCGAGCTGATGCTCAAGGTTTTGGAGATGACCGAAGGCGCCGACGGCGTGCAAATATTTATCGGTGCCGACAACGATCTCTTTAATCTGTCGGGATGCTCGTTTATCGTTGCGCCTTATCACACCAGCCAGAGCGACTTGGTTGGCGCCATCGGTGTGATCGGCCCGACCCGTATGAACTACGCGCGCATTATTCCGATGGTGGACTACACCGCAAAGCTGGTCTCAAGCCTGTTTGATTAAAATTTTAAAACCCAGAGGATTCGAAACCAATATGACCGACGATCAAGACCAAAACCCCGAAGGCGCGGACGAGCCGACAGATCAGACGGAAGGCGAAAACGCAACAGAAGATGAGGGCGAAAACGATCCCGAAACCACGTTCGATTTCGGTGCCGACCCGGATGCAGATGATGCGGCCGCCAATGATGCCGCCGCTGCCGCCGCTGCGGTCGCCGATGACGGCATGCAAACCTATGAAGAGCTGCAAGCCAGTGCCGCCGAATTAAAGGATCAGTTGCTGCGCGCCCTGGCCGATACAGAAAACACCCGCCGCCGGGCTGAGCGCGAAAAAGCCGACACCGCCAAATACGCCACCGCCAATATGGCCCGCGCCGTCTTGGGCGTTGCCGACAATCTTTCGCGGGCGCTGACCAGTGTCTCGGCCGAAGCCAAGGCAGCGGACGAGGACTTGAACAATCTTTGTGTCGGTATCGAACTGACCGAAACCGAAATGGTCAATGCCTTCGAGCATTTCGGTATTACGCCCATCGAGGCCATGGGCAAGAAATTCGATCACAATTTTCACCAGGCCATGTTCGAGATCGAAGATGTGGATCAGCCCGCCGGCACCGTCGTCCAAGAAGTGCAGCGCGGTTATGTGATCCACGAGCGGTTGTTGCGCCCCTCCATGGTCGGCGTCACCAAGGGCGGTCCTAAAGTGGCAGCGGCGCCGGTGTCGGCGCCGGCGGAAGTGTCGGAAGAAACCGCCTCCGAAGCCGAAGAGTCTAGCTCCAGTCCCGCCTCAGCCTATGAAAAACAGTCCGACGCCGCTGACCGGGAAGCTGACAATCCGGAGCCGCATGTAGACCGGAAGCTTTAGGTCCATAACCTAGGCCGGATGGGTTTCGAATTTGCGTAGCAGGTTCGATCCCAGCGCCAGCACCGAATAAGCGATAATGCAGGCCAGCGTGAAAGGCGACTGGGTTAGCCGACCGTCGAAGAGTTGCGCTGCGAAAATGCAGGCTGGGGTTAAGCTTATGACGATCCAGACACTAATGGTCGAGGTGCGGGCGACACCCAATTGCAGCGCATAAAGCGGCACAACCATAAACAACAGCGATGCCGCCGCCACCGGCCACAAGGCTTCGAATTCGATTGCTGATTTTTCGCCGCCGCCAAGCCCTACCAACAGTGCGGCCACCAGGACGATGCCGAGAAAGCGCACCGCAAGCACGCCTTCGGCGCCCACACCCTTGCCATTCAGCCGTTTGGTGACATCGGTTGTCAAAGCTATGAAGACGCCGCTGGCCAGCGCCAGTACGATGCCAAGCAAATTTTGTGACGGCGAGCGGTCCGAGAGCCCGGAAAGCTGCAGCAGCACGATAGTGCTAAGCGCCGCCAAACTCAGCAATATTCCGCCCTGAACCACCAGCTCTGATTTGCGCACCACCGCCGGGCCCGAGATATGGATGCCAGCCAGGTTCAAGGTGATCAAGGCAATCGGGCCAATGCCGATATGCAGCATATTGACCACCGCCGGTTCCAACAGTTTCAGGGCGAAGAAATAGGATAGCCATGCCATCGCCGTACCGATGTTGGTAACCACAATCTCCCGCCAGGCGGCGCGCATGGCCGTAAATTGGCGGCGCCGGCGGACCAGGAGATATCCCATAAAGATAACGGTGGTCAGGGAAAAAGCAGTCAGCACCACGGCAAAAAATTCAAGCCGCTGAAAAATCTCACCGAGATAGACGTCGCGCAGTGCGGAGGCAAAGACGAAGACAAGAACGAGGGCAATGGCGGAATTCATGCGTCAGTCAATACAGCACCATTTGCCTCGGCTCTATCCGAATCTTGCGCTTAGCCCAATATTTCAGCCGTGGCATCATGACCGGCGAGGGCATCTTTGGCTTTTTCCCTGCTCTGCACCCCATAACAATAGACGCAACCGTGCGGGCAGGTGTCGTAGCCGCCGATATCGATGGACGCGGCGCAGGCGCAGCCCTTCCTGTGGGAGCGTTTGCCGGCGCTGATTTCATGCCCGGCAAACTCCGACAGGCGCATCGCATCGATGCAGCGCGCTTCGGTGAGGCGGTTGCCCAGAAAATCGGGCTGACCGCAAAGGCTGGCGGTCATGCCGTGATCATTGGCGATGGTGGCAAGTTCGACCAAAAGCGCCTGTTTTTCCGCATCGATGGGGTCGTCCCAGGTGAAATTCCCGGCTTCGGCGGCCCGCTTCAGATTGCCGCGGGTCTTGCGGTAGATATGCGTGAACGACAGGACAACTTCGTCCGTGGCCCCCGATAAGACCTTTGCCAGGGCTTGAAAATTGGCCAAATGCCACGATTTTGGTGTCATCGAGCTGATCAGCACCGGATCGTAGCGCCAAATCAAGCGCCGCGCGCCCCAAAGGCGGCTGAGGGCCAGAAAATCGGCAATGGCGGCCTCGGCAGGCGGTGTCGCCAGGTCCAATTCCCGGGGATATCCGGTGATCGTGTAGTGCAAAACAAATGGATAGCCGGCCCCGTTTATGTGTTCCAGCGCGCTGCCGAAGGGGGCGGCGTTGCGGGTCCAGAACACGAAACCATCGACGGCATCCGGAATTAAGGAAACCCTGCGCACCGGCCCGCCATAGGGATTGGCGACGTTTACCGAGCCCGCTTTTATGCGCCTCAGAAACCAGTTGCCATAGAAGGCGGGGACGTCTGTCTTGTAGCTGGCAGATATGATCATTCGAGCAACTATTTGAAAACTTCGCCTCAGGCGGTTGCGCCCGCGCAGTCATCGACCTATATACGCCTAGACTAAACACTTTTGTGTGTTTTCATCAATTTCAGCCCGGCGGACCGGATTACGGTTTTAGGCGGGCGTCCCCGGCCTTCCAACCAGGAGGAGACGGGCGACATTTGCGAAAGAGGAAGGACGAAAAATTATGAGTAAGGTTATTGGCATCGATCTCGGCACCACCAACTCGTGCGTATCGTTGATGGATGGATCGGACCCCAAGGTCATTGAAAACTCCGAAGGCGCGCGCACCACGCCGTCAATGGTCGCCTTCGCCGATTCCGAACGGCTGGTTGGCCAGCCGGCGAAACGCCAGGGCGTCACCAATCCGGCAAACACCCTTTCGGCCATCAAGCGCCTGATTGGGCGCCGTTTCGATGATCCGCTGACCGAAAAAGATATGGACATGGTTTCCTATAAGATCGTCGCCGGCGATAGCGGCGATGCCTGGGTCGAGGCCGAGGGCGAGAAATACAGCCCCAGCCAGGTCAGCGCCTTCATCTTGCAGAAGATGAAAGAAACCGCGGAAAGCTATCTCGGCGAAGATGTGACCCAGGCGGTGATCACGGTGCCCGCCTACTTCAATGATTCCCAGCGCCAGGCCACCAAAGATGCCGGCAAAATCGCCGGGCTGGAAGTGCTGCGCATTATCAACGAGCCGACAGCGGCGGCGCTCGCCTATGGGCTCGACAAGCAAGAAAGCGGCACCATCGCGGTTTATGATCTCGGCGGCGGCACCTTCGACATTTCCGTGCTCGAGATTGGCGACGGTGTGTTTGAGGTGAAATCCACCAACGGTGATACCTTCCTGGGCGGCGAGGATTTCGACAAATGCATCATCGATTATCTGGCCGATGAGTTCAAAAAAGAGCAGAGCGTTGATCTTCGCAAAGACCCGCTGGCTTTGCAGCGGCTGAAGGAAGCCGCCGAAAAGGCCAAGATCGAGCTGTCGTCATCAATGCAGACCGAAGTTAACTTGCCTTTCGTGACCGCCGACCAGACCGGCCCTAAGCATCTCAACATCAAGCTCACCCGCGCCAAGCTGGAAGCCTTGATCGAGGGCTTGGTCGAACGCACCATGGGGCCTTGCAAGGCGGCTTTGAAGGATGCTGGTATTTCCGCCGGCGAGGTTCGAGAAGTGATCCTGGTGGGTGGCATGACGCGCATGCCTTTGGTCCAGCAAAAGGTTCAGGAATTTTTCGGCCGCGAGCCGCACAAGGGCGTCAACCCGGACGAAGTGGTGGCCATGGGCGCCGCCATCCAGGGCGGCGTATTGCAGGGCGACGTCAAGGACGTGCTCTTGCTGGACGTGACGCCGCTCAGCCTCGGCATCGAAACATTGGGCGGCGTCTTTACCCGGCTGATTGATCGCAACACCACCATCCCGACACGGAAAAGCCAGGTCTTTTCCACCGCCGAGGATAACCAAAGCGCGGTCACCATCCGCGTCTTCCAGGGCGAGCGCGAGATGGCTGCCGACAACAAAATCCTCGGCCAGTTCGATCTGGTCGGCATCCCGCCGAGCCCGCGCGGCCTGCCGCAGATCGAAGTGACCTTCGACATCGACGCCAACGGCATTGTTAATGTCTCGGCCAAGGACAAGGCCACCGGTAAGGAGCAACAGATAAGAATTCAGGCGTCCGGCGGTCTCGACGACAACGATATCGAACGCATGGTCCAGGATGCCGAGGCCCACGCCGAAGACGACAAGGCCAAGAAAGAACTGGTCGAAGCCCGCAACAATGCCGACACCTTGATCCACAGCACCGAGAAAAATCTCGAAGAATATGGCGACAAGGTAACGGAAAACGAAAAAACCGAGATCGAAACCGCTCTGGTGGCGGTCAGGGAAGTTTTGGAATCTGAAGACGCCGAGGATATCAAGGCCAAGACCGATGCGCTGATGCAGGCCTCCATGAAGCTCGGCGAAGCCATGTACAAGGCCAGCCAGGAAGAAGGCGCTGGCGCTGAGGGCATGGGCGAGGGCCCAATGGGCGGCGATGGGTCTGGCGAAGAGCAGGACGCGCCCGAGGGCGTTGATGATGACGCCACCGTCGTTGATGCCGATTTTGAAGAAGTGGATCCCGACAAGAAGCCCGAATAGGTCAGGACATCAATCAGGATTGACATCGAACGGGATTGGCTGATGGCGAAAGAGGATTTTTATAAGGTTCTGGGCATCGAACGGGATGCCGACGCGGGCGCTATTAAAAAGGCGTACCGGGCAAAGGCCATGAAATATCATCCGGACCGCAATCCTGGTGACGCCGGTGCCGAAAAGAAATTCAAGGAACTGAACGAAGCCAACGACGTTATCTCGGACGAACAGAAACGCGCCGCTTATGACCGCTTCGGCCACGAGGCGTTCGAACAAGGCGGCGCTGCCGCAGGCGGCCAGGGCTTCGGCTCCGGTTTTGCCGATATCTTTGACGAAATGTTCGGCAATTTCGGCGGCGGTGGTGGTGGTGGCCGCGGCGGCGGGCGGCGGGCTTCAAGGGGCGCCGATCTCCGCTACAATATGGAGATCACTTTGGCGCAAGCCTACGCCGGCGCCAAAACCAATATTCGCGTACCGTCATCGGTGGAATGCGGCGATTGCTCGGGCATTGGCTCCAAGGGCGGCGTGCAGCCCGATACCTGCCCGGCCTGCAACGGCCATGGCTCGGTGCGCGCCCAGCAGGGCTTTTTTACTATCGAGCGAACCTGTCCCACCTGCCAGGGCCAGGGCAAGGTAATCAAGGAAGCCTGCCCCAAATGCCAGGGCACGGGCCGCACACGCCAGGAAAAAACCCTGGCGGTGACCATTCCGCCCGGGGTCGAAGAAGGCACCCGCATCCGCCTCTCCGGCGAGGGTGAGGCCGGCATCCACGGCGCCGCAGCGGGCGATCTCTATATCTTTATTTCGGTGTCCAATCACCGCATCTTCAACCGCGAAGGTCCCAACATTTATTGCAAGGTGCCGATCCCGATCACCATCGCCGCCCTTGGCGGGCATATCGAAGTGCCCACCGTGGACGGCGCGCGGGCGCGCATCACGATCCCGGCGGGCACCCAGTCGGGCCACCAGTTCCGGCTCAAAGCCAAGGGCATGTCGGTGTTGCGTTCCCGCGAGCGCGGCGACATGTTCGTGCAGGCCAATGTAGAGACACCCGTGAACCTGTCAAAACGGCAGAAAGAGTTGCTGCGCGAATTTGACGGCGAGGCGGGGGCGGCCAAAAACAATCCGGAATCGGAAGGTTTTTTCACCAAGGTCAAGGATCTGTGGGAGGATCTGAAAGACTAAAGACAAACGGGGGCTGCCATGAAAATTGGAATTCTAGGATGTGCCGGGCGCATGGGGCAGATGCTGGTGCGCCAGGTGGCCAAAACGGCGGGCGCCGAATTGGCCGGCGGCACGGAAGCAACCGGCCACCCGGCTCTAGGCGCCGATATCGCCGCCATCGCCGGGCTTGAAGCCGCCGGGCTCGAAATTACCGATAACGCCGCCGCCCTTATCGCCGCCTCTGATGTGGTTATTGAGTTTAGCCTTCCCGCCGCCACTGGTGAGCATGTGGATCTGGCGTCGTTGACTGGTGTGCCGCTGGTAATCGGTACCACCGGCCATGACGCAGATCAGATGAGCCAGATCGAGGCCGCAGCCGCCGGCACCGCTATCGTCAAGGCGATGAATTTTTCCGCCGGCGTCAATGTGCTGTTCGCGCTGACCGAACGACTGGCCGCGACTTTGGACGAAGATTTCGATATCGAAATTGTCGAGATGCACCACAAGCACAAGGTAGACGCGCCGTCGGGCACCGCCATTGGCTTGGGTGAGGCGGCGGCCAAGGGGCGCGGCATCGAGCTGGACGCAAAAGCGGTGCGTGGCCGGGACGGCATTTCCAAAGAACGGCGGCCAGGCGATATCGGGTTTGCATCGATGCGCGGCGGCGATGTGGTCGGTGAGCATTCGGTGATTTTCGCCGGCGCCGGCGAGCGCATCGAACTACACCACAAGGCGGCGTCCAGGGAAATCTTCGCCGCCGGCGCGGTGCGCGCGGCGCTCTGGCTCGAAGGCAAGGAGCCCGGATTATACGACATGTTCGACGTGCTCGGTTTTGGTGATTAGCCAATCAAAATGAAGAAAATAGACATCGAAGCATTTTACGCCAATCTTTCGGCGGCCATGCCCGAACCCAAGGGCGAGCTGGATTACATCAATTCCTATACGCTTCTGGTGGCCGTGGTTTTGTCGGCGCAAGCCACCGACGTGGGTGTCAACAAGGCTACCGGGCCATTGTTCAAAAAAGTCAAGACGCCGAAACAGATGCTCAGCTTAGGCGAGGCGGGCTTGAAGGAATACATCAAGTCCATCGGGTTGTTTAACACCAAGGCGAAGAACGTCATTGGCCTATCGAAAATGCTCTTGAAAGATTTCGGCGGCGAGGTTCCCCGTGACCGCGATGCGTTGCAAAAGCTGCCGGGCGTCGGGCGCAAAACCGCCAACGTGGTCCTCAACATCGCATTTGGCGAGCCCACGATCGCCGTTGATACGCACCTCTTTCGGCTCGGTAACCGCACCGGCATGGCGCCCGGCAAGACACCGCTGGAGGTGGAGCTGAAGTTTGAAAAAGCCACGCCCGACGCCTACCGCCGGCACGCCCATCATTGGCTGATCCTGCATGGCCGCTATGTGTGCAAGGCGCGCAAACCTGATTGCGGCGCCTGTGTGGTCAACGCCCAATGCGGCTTTAAAGCCAAGGAAATGGGTTAGCGCTAGCCGTTCTCGTCGAACCCCATCAGATCGCGATTGCCGGAACGGGGATCATCGTCGCTGATGAATGGCGCCGGTTTGGCCGGCTGCGCCGCCGCGCCCTTGGCCGGCGCCTGATCGGTTGGCGGCGGCAATTGATCGCCTTCCTCCGGCACATCAGCATCTGGCGGCGCGTCCGCGTCCGGCGGTGGTGCATCCGCGTCCGGCGGTGGTGCATCCGCGTCCGGCGGTGGTGCATCCGCATCGGGCGGCGGTGCATCCGCATCGGGGGGCGGTGCGGCGGTCGGTGCTTTGGCGGGCGCCTTGGCGGCGGGTTTTTTAGGGCTCGGTAAATCTTCAACCGGAGCCTTTACTTTATCTTTGTCCTTGATGATCGCGGCGAAGCATTTTGGCTCATCGACCTCATCGGTCTCGCGGCCACGAACTTCCACATGATCCACCTGGTTTTCGCCGCCGTCCGAATAGAGGAAGACATCGACGACGCAAGCAGGCGTTCGGTACTGCCAGATGGTTGCCGGCGGCTCCTCGCGCTCCAACGACGGCGCCCCCAATAGATCAGACAGATCGTCGTTGTCGAGGCCCAGCAAACGGTCCTTAAAATTGGTCAAATCCACGGGCAAGGCGGCGGCTTCCTCGGACTTCTCTTCCTCTTTCTTTTCCTCTTCCTCAGCATCTTCGCCCGGCTTGTCGCTGTCTTCGCCGCCATCTTCTTCGGGCTCTGCTTCGGCCTGATCGGCAGCGATGACGCGCGCATCCTCGACCACCCTCGGCACGCGCTTTATGGTCTCGGGCGCAGCGGCGCAGGCGGCAAGAAACAGCATTGCCAATAGGCTGAAGGCGGGCAACTTGCCAGGGCCACCGGCAACGGAAAAGATATTGGCGGACTGAGAACGCGCGGCCATACCGGCGCTGATCCTAACCGGTCGCTTTGTCCGGATCGGCGTCCTGGTCGCTGTCCAGCGAGGCCATATCGCCGGAAATCTTGCCGCCGGCCTCGATGACGATCTTGCCATAGCGGATCGATCCATCGACGCTGCCTTCCTTACGGATGGTCAGTTTTTCCGTTGCGACCAGCGTGCCCTCGAAGCGGCCCGATATATCGGCCTCGGCGACGGTAGCGTTGCCCTTGAAATAGCCGTAGGGTGAAATGACGATGGTGTGCGCATCCGATAGCGCGGCCTCCACCTGACCCTCGACCACAAGCTTTTCGCAAGCCGTGATGTCGCCGGACAGCCGGATATTGCGGCCTACGGTCAGCCGGTTGGCTTCGTCGTCTAGCGCCAGCACCCGGTCGGTGCGTTTCGGGCCGCCCGGAATTTCCGTGACCCGGCGTGGAATTTCGGGACGGAACGGCGTGCTCATGGGTTTCGTCGGCCCATGGCTGGCGCTTTTGGCAAACGGCTTTAACGGCGGCGCCGCCATTTCGGGTGCGGCCTCGCCGCCATCATCCTTGGCGTTGGTGGAATTTTCGTCCTTGTCCTTTGTGAACATACTCAATCTCTGATCTCCAAACTATGGTCCTCAAATCCCGGGCCCTGTTCCGCCGGTCCCAGCCGGTCACGCCAGCCATGCAGCAGATGCACCATGGCCGCCGTTGCGATGATCGGCGCAATCAGATTGACAATCGGCACCGTCAACATAATTGCGATCAGCACCCCCGCCACGAACACCTGGCCCCGGAAGCGGCGCCGGACCCGGCGTGCGGTCCTGGGGTCAAACCGGCGATGGCCGACCAATTCAAAATATTCACGGCCAAGAAGATAGCCATTTAAGCCGTAGAAGACAAAAAGATTAAATGGCGGGAAGAAAATTAAGATTATGATAAGCGGCAGCGCCAGGATATTGAGGACAATACCGATGGCCGCGAATTTGAGCGTGATCCACAGGATTTCCGAGATCTGCTGCTTTCTGGGTGCGGCCAGGCCGGGGTAATGCCGGTCTTCGACCGCCGCCGCCACGTCTTCCAGAAACAGGCTGGCGACCAGCGTGATGACGGAAGGAAACAACAGCCAGGTCAGTACCGCCGCCGCCAGATTACCGAGAATGTCGGAGATAAAATCCAGGCTGATGGGATATCCGAAGATCGAGAAATGCAAATAATCGGTGCTCGACAGAAACACCGCAATGCCGCCCCAAAGAAGCGCAAACACCACTGCTGATCCAATTACGCCGGTCCAAAAGACCCGGCGCAGCCTGGGATCGCTAAGCTGTGCGATGGCGCGTGAAAAGGCTTTGATCATTGGTGGGCGTGTCCACTTGGCCTGTCAGGAAATGTGCCCCCGCTGTTTATCCCCGATGCCATCCGCCCGCAAGGCCGGGCCAAGAAATTCCCGCTTGAGGCAACCGTGCAGCCACCTATACTGCGCCGCTCTTGAGAGACACAGCGATCCATTTATTTTTTGCGCCCGAGGAGAATATCATGGCGGAGACCCAGTATGACGTGACCGGCATCGGCAATGCGATTGTCGATGTGTTGACCCAGGCAGATGATGCCTTTATTGCCGACCATGGCCTGGAAAAGGGCGCCATGACCCTGATCGACACGGAAACGGCGGAAAAAATTTATGGCGATATGGGCTCGGCCGTTGAAGTTTCCGGCGGCTCGGCGGCCAATACCATCGCCGGCCTGGCCAACCTCGGCGCGCGCAGCGCCTATATCGGCAAGGTCGCCAAGGACCAGTTGGGCGAGGTGTTTGCCCACGACATTCGCGCCGCCGGCGTCAATTTCGATACCCCGCCATTGGAAGGCGACGCGACCACGGCACGCTCGATGATCCTGGTTACCCCGGATGCGGAGCGCACCATGCAGACCTATCTCGGCGCCTGCGTTGAGCTGGGCCCCGAAGACGTGCCGGACGAACTTATCGCCGCCTCTGAAGTGGTCTATCTGGAAGGCTATTTGTACGATCCGCCGCGCGCCAAGGAAGCGTTCTTGAAAGCCGCCAAGGTCGCCGAAGCGGCCGGGCGCAAAGTGGCACTTTCCCTGTCGGACCCGTTTTGCGTCGAACGCTACCGCGCCGAATTTCTGGAATTGTTGGAAGGCCACGTCAATATCCTGTTCGCCAACGAAGATGAAATCACCTCGCTCTACCAGGTGGAAAACTTCGACGATGCTCTCCAGCATGTGCGCGGCCATTGCGATATCGCCGCTCTTACCCGTAGTGCGAACGGCTCGGTTGTGGTCGCCGGCGACGAGGTGCATGTGGTCGATGCCGAGACGGTAACCAACGTGGTCGATACAACCGGCGCCGGCGATTCTTATGCTGCCGGTTTCCTTTATGGGCTGTCCCGGGGCGACGATCTGGCCACCTCGGCCCGCATCGGCGGTATCTTGGCGGCCGAGATCATCAGCCACTACGGCGCCCGTTCAGAATCCAACCTGAAGGAACTGGTGGCGCAAAAGCTGGGATAAATTTCCAAAGCCGGGTAGGATTCGATCATGGACGGCTTTAAC
>Ga0209558_1000149_pt1 | contig 69173 bp, 65 predicted proteins | sample SaaInlV_150m_DNA_3_FD_184674 | JGI IMG/M metagenome (GOLD analysis project Ga0209558, IMG submission 184674) | Marine microbial communities from expanding oxygen minimum zones in the Saanich Inlet - Saanich Inlet SI074_LV_120m_DNA (SPAdes) (version 2) | ecosystem: Environmental > Aquatic >...
AATAACGGCTGATCTGATTCCCATGTGTCATCAATTAAATTTATCTTATGTTGATATTGAATTTGATATTGAATCAAATGCTATTTTGATACAATCAACTGTCAAAACCAAAGAAGCAACAGGTGTAGAGATGGAAGCTTTGTCTGCCGTTTCTGGTGCTGCACTCACCATTTATGATATGTGTAAAGCGGTGGACAAATCAATGATCATTGGACGCATTAAATTGGTAAAAAAAGTAGGTGGCAAGTCTGACCATGCCACGGAATATCGACCGAAAGTTGGTGTCATTACTTTGAGTGATAGCATTTCTTCGGGAAACGGGGAAGATAAATCAGGACCGATAATTATTGATGGATTTAAGAATACTGGATGTATAGTGGATCATAATGTAGTTTTACCAGATGGATCTGAAGAATTAATTCCTATAGTGAAAGATTGGGCTAATAAAGGTGTTGAACTTATTATTACAACAGGTGGAACAGGCTTGGGTCCACGAGATTTAACGATTGAAACTCTAGAAGGAGCATTTGTTTCAAAATTACCAGGGGTTGAACAAGCACTCCATGCTTATGGGCGTGGCAAGGTGAAAACAGCAATGTTGTCGCGATTAACTGCAGGTGTTGTTGATGGTTCAATTGTTATTTGTTTACCTGGAAGCACTGGTGCTACAAAAGATGCTTTGAAAGTATTGATCCCAACGATATTTCATTCCTTTCATATGATGAAAGGCGAGAAACATTAAGGCAAGATTGGTGGATAAGAAAAAATGACAGATTTTGTATTACCCATTCTCTTCCTATTTATTGCTTCTATTTATTCCAGTGTGGGATTAGGCGGTGGATCTGCCTATACAGCTTTATTATCAATTTTTGGAGTGAGTTACCAGATTATTCCAACAACATCATTAACCATGAATTTAGTGGTAACATTTGTGGGTATGATTCATTTTTGGAAAAATGGACATGGTCGCCTGAATCTAATTATTCCATTTTTAGTTACTTCTATTCCAATGACATTTATAGCTGGGTCTTTAGATGTCCCTGAAACATTATTCAAACTTTTTCTTTTAGGAACACTCATATTAGTTGCAGTCCGTATTTATATCATAAATGACCTTAAAATATCCATTCAGTTATCTTCCAATCAAAAATGGATCTTTATTTTGTCAGTTGGAGCTATTTTAGGGTTTATTGCTGGTTCAGTCGGAATTGGTGGAGGTATATACCTGGTTCCATTAATTATTATGTTTGGACTTGGGACAGAAAAAGAAGCCGCCGCATCTGGAGCTATGTTCATTTGGGTAAATTCACTTGTAGGTGTTATTGCTCGTGCCCAAATAGGCACTTTTGAGCCAGGCTTTATTTTACCTTTAGCAGGCGCCGTACTCATAGGTGGGTTTGCTGGTTCATACATGGGCGCAATTAAATTCAGGCCAAAAACAATTCAAAAAATAATGGGTGGCGTTATTATTATTGCCATTCTGTTTTTAATAAAAGGAATAATTTGAATGCAATATAGGCCACGAAGAGAACCAAGTTACACCAAATATTATTTTGAATTTCTTCACGAATTTTGTGGATTAAAGTAGTTAAGGGATAATTATGATACCATTTCATAAAGCAAAATCAATTGTTCAAAAGCACCTTTTTACACTTGGTGAAGAAACAATATCATTAAATGATGCTGGAGGACGTGTATTAGCACAGGATATTATTGCCACCTTTCCATCACCTTTATTTGACAATTCTGCTATGGATGGATTTGCAGTTTTATCCAGAGATACAAAGGATGCGACTCCAAAAAACCCAGTCACATTAAAGTTAGTGGGCGTGAGTTCTGCGGGTACCCCAAGTGATATTGAATTAGAAGAAGGTGAATGCATTCAATGTATGACTGGTGCCAAAATACCTCATGGGGCAGATGCGATTATTATGGTAGAAGATAGTAGCGGATTTTCTGATTTGGATAAAGTCCAAATCACGATTGAAGCATTTCCCGGAAAGCATATTCGTAACTGCGGCGAAGAAATTAAAGAAGGTGAAAGATTAATTCAAAAAGGTACACCCATCACACCCAGTGAAATAGGAACTTGCGCCACATTTGGATATGGAGAGTTGACAGTTTATAATAAACCTAAAATTGCCATTTTTGGTACAGGTGATGAATTGGTTGAACCGGGTAATGCATTGTGTGATGGACAAATCTATAATTCAAATTTATATGTATTTGCTGAATTAGCAACTCGAGTAGGTGCCGAAATAATCATGCGTGATGTTATAAAAGATAATAAAGATTCATTAAGAGCTTTTTTGTCGCACGCAATTGAAACCTGTGACATAATAATATCTTCTGGCGGTGTATCCATGGGTAAATATGATTACGTAAGAGAAGTATTTATGGAATTAGGTGTAAATGAACATTTTTGGAAAGTGGCCCAAAAGCCAGGGAAACCACTCTTTTTTGGAACAGGGTATAATACATTAATTTTTGGATTACCAGGGAATCCAGTTTCATCTTATATAGGGTTCATGGAATGGGTTTGGCCTGTTATACATACTTTGACGAGGCAACCAAAGCCAGAACCATTAACTGCAATTTTAAAAAAGCCATTTCCTAGAGAAGATGTGAAATATCGATTCTTATTTGGCAAAGCTTGGATGGAAAAAGGTCAATTGGTCTGTGAACCATCACCAAAAGTTGGGTCGCATATGTTAACATCTTCATTGCAGACTAATTGTATTCTTGGGACGGCTCAAGGGGATGGCCCTTTAAAACCGGGGGAATCCATTTCTATTCATTTATTGCCATGGAAAACGGTTAAATGATAATAACACCCAAAGAGCTTCAGGATAGGCATTCCAAATTCACTGTAATTGATATTCGACCGGAATCTCAACGGAAAGAATTTTCATTAGATGGATTAAATAGCATTATTTCAGAAGATAAATCAATTCCAAATATTGAAGGGGAAAAAGTACTGATTTGCCAGTATGGAATTGTAACTGAAGGTATGATTATCGAACAAAACCTTATTGATACATTCAGTTTATTAGGTGGTGCCCAAGCGTGGATGGAATTCCAATCTAAAAAAGAAGATTTGAGTCAATGGTCTCGTCAAACTGTTTTGCCGGAAATAGGGTTGGATGGACAAAAAAAAATAAAAGATGCAACAATTGCCATAATTGGGATGGGTGGGTTGGGGTGCCCAGTGGCTCAATCATTGGTGACAGCAGGAATTGGGAAATTATTTTTAATTGATGGCGATGTTGTAGAATTATCTAACCTTCATCGTCAGCCTTTACATGGCATTGATGATGTCGGAATAAAAAAAGTTCAATCAGCAGAAAAAAGTTTGAATAAAATTAATTCAGCTACAGCAATAGAAATCCTAGACGAATATTTGGATGACTTAAATGGTCTTGATATTATCCAAAAAAGTGATGTGGTGATTGACGCCACAGATAATATTCAAACAAGACAATTGATTGACCAATTTTCCAAAGAGTCAAATGTACCCATGATATATGGCGGGTTGTATCGGTGGGAAGGGCAGGTTGCTGTATTAAATGTAGATGGAAGTTCAGGATATAAAGAATTATTTCCTGAACCACCATCTGCGGGACAGGACTGTGCAGATGCAGGTGTATTGGGAATGCTTCCAGGAGTTATTGGTCATATACAAGCATTAGAAGCGGTGAAATTAATTGTGGGTATTAAACCAAACTTGGTGAATAAACTACTTATATATGATGGCAAAAGCCATACAACTCAAATAATAGAAATATGATAAATGTTACTGTCAAATGTTTTTCTCAGGTGAAGTATGCATTTGGTGAAGATCAATTCATTTTGGAACTGAGTGTAGGCACAACAACTTTAGAATTAGAGGAAATGGTGCGTGAAAAAGCAAATGGCCAGTTGGATGATATTTCTTTAAGAATCGCTGTAAACCAGAAATATACTCCAATTGATATCAAACTTAATAATGGGGATGAAGTGGCTTTCATTCCACCTGTCCAGGGCGGTTAAATGATTAAAATTGAAATAACAGAAGGACTAATTACCTTTTTTAAAAATGACGATTCACGCAAACAAGATGGTGCAGAATTGATATTTAATGGGAGAGTCCGAGCTACGGAACATGGTGATTCTATATTAGCATTGGAATATGAACAGTATGAAGGAATGGCTGAAGTAGAACTCACACAATTGGCGAAAAATACGTGTGAAAAATTTCCTATAAATGATTTATTTTGTAAACATCGCATTGGGAAAGTGAGCGTGGGAGAAACCAGTCTCCATGTTGTTATTTGGTCAAAGCATCGCCAAGAAGGAATTGATGCCATGTCTTGGTTTATAATCGAATTAAAAAAACGAGTTCCAATCTGGAAATGGGCTATTTTACAAGATGGGTCAAGGATTCCAAGTGAGTGCAATCATTAGTTAATCTATTTAAAATATTTTTTAAACAACCAGGTAGAATTTCTTCATAAATAGCTATCTCTTTGAATATTAGATAATGATGTTACAAAAATTATTTAATTCGTCAATTATACCCATATTTAAATAACGTTTGTTTCTCATTATTAGAATTACAGACATCTACTTATTTAAATCACTAAATTCGGTAACTTTATGTTAGGATTTTCACAATCTTCCCTTACTAATTTTCTTTTTTGGCTCACCCAAAAGAAATGGTTTCTCATTACAATGGCATTGGGATTTATTTTATTTCTATTCCCAACACCCAAAGGTTTAACATTAGAAGGATATCGAATTATTATTATTGTGATTACCACTTTAATGATGATTATAACAGAGCCTATACCATTGCCTGCTATTGCTTTATATGTAATCGTATTTCAAGTTATTTTTGGTATAGATGATGCTAATGGTGTTGCTCATTCCTTTATGAATGATGCTGTATTTTTTATCATGGGGTCACTCATGCTTTCTGTTGCTATAATAAAACAAGGGTGGGATAAACGGATTGCTTTAGGAATTATATCTTTAACAGGTCATAAAACAAAAAATATAGTTTTTGGTTTTACAGCAATTTCAGCATTTTTATCATCTTTTATTGGAGAGCATACTGTTGCTGCACTCATGCTTCCAATTGGGATGACCTTGATTCGTTTTACTTCGCAAGATAAGCAAAAAGTTCGAGGATTAAGTGCTGTTCTTTTATTTGCCATTGCATACGGTGCTTTAATTGGGTCCATCGGGACACCTTCTGGTGGTGGACGAAATGTAATTATGATGTCATATTTCAAAGATTATGGTTTATCCATATCCTATCTTGATTGGATGATAAAGGTGTACCCTTTAGTCTTAATCCAGATACCACTGATATCTTGGGTATTAATAAAAAGTTTTATTCCTGAATATGATCATCTCGATACTGGAGTGAGGAAATTAGTAGTTCAAGTTGCAAACTCCCCAGAGATGACTGGCCGAAATACAATTGCAGCAATTATTTTTCTACTAGTGTTTTTAGGATGGGTATTTCTAAGTGAAACCATTGGTCTGGGTACTATCGCCTTATTCGGGGTTTTCCTTTATCTCATAGCGGGTTATGTTAGTTGGGAAGATTTAAGTAAGAATACACATTGGGGGGTAATATTATTATTTGGAGCCACAATATCACTTGGAGCCCATATTAAAGAAACGGGAGCAGCTTTTTGGCTTGCTCAGAATGTGGTCAATTTATTTGGTAATCTCATGAATAATTTTCCGATCGTGGTAGATGGAATTGTTGTAGTTATGACGACAACACTTGCCAATGTATTATCTAGTTCTGCAACTGTTGCTGTATTAGGGCCGATTACATTAAACCTTATCGAGGACCAAATACATATTGGATTAGTCACAGCTATTGCATCTGCGTTTGGATACTTCACAGCTGTGGCTGCACCAGCTTGTACGATTGTATATTCTAGTGGTTTAGTCAACGCAAAAGATTTCTTAAAAGTAGGTTGGAAAGCAGGAATTCTTTCCATGATTTTACTCATTATTTACGCCAATACTTATTGGCTGTTAATCAATTAAAAAGGCATTAATATCTTGTCATGATGAAAATTCTAATTGCAGTTGGAAGTAAAGAATTCTCCGAGCCCACATTACGTGTAGGGATGAAAATTGCGAAAGCATTAAATGCATTAACGACTATAGTGGATGTAGGGGAAAAGACTAGCAAATTCAATTCGAAAATTGTAGGGCTCACACAAGAGCGAATGGATTCGTGGGAATTTGATCGACCTGGAATTGACGTACTGGAATGGGCTTTTCAATTTTTAGCCGACCATAATTATATTTCGCCCAAAATGGTGGATGCTGGTTTTCCAAAAAATACACTCGTTCATACGGGAGGAAGTCGGTCTGAAGTATTCCTAAAGGGCACAGTTTGTGAAGATGTTCAGCTCATATTAAGAAATGGAAATATTATAGAAGAACTAAGGGATGAAGTTAAAATCAGAAAATATGATATAACAATAATTGGTGGAAGTCGTAAACGTAGAATGGCACATGATTTAGTACAATATATTGATAGTTCTATTTTTGTTGTAAATCAATTTAATCCTAATCAAACATATCGTCTATTATTGGCAGTTGATGATTCCACTGGGACAAAGGGAGCCGTAAAGTTTGGAGCTCGTGTAGCACAAGCCTTTAATATTGATGTAGATATATTGACTGTAAGTAAAGTGGATAAATTTGGAAAAGGATATAAAGGTGCAGCGGAAAAAGCAGGGAAATTGATGGGGAAATGTGGTATCAATTACCAAAACTTATATCGAGTAGGCGACCCATCAGAAATAATTAAAAAAGAAGCTGGAGATAATCATATTGTTGTTATGGGAGCTTCAAGTAAAAATCCATTGATAAAATTTTTTAAAGGTAGTAAACCTTTAAAAGTGATGGAAGATTGCCACTGTCCTGTATTAATCGTAAAATAACAATATTTAACAAAACATGATAAAGGAGGCTTCATGTTTCAAGAAATAGCGCTTACAATTTTACTTATCATATTTATGATAGTAGTGACTGTGCCACCACTATTATTTATTATTATTTATTTTCGAGATAAAAATCAAAGCCAGCATTCCGTTTTAAGAAATTTTCCTCTATTAGGCCGAATTCGGTATGTATTTGAAATGTTGGGTCCAGAAATGCGTCAATACATGTTTGATTCTGACAATGAAGGGAAACCATTTAGCCGGATGGACTTTGCAAATATTGTTGTTGCAGGGAAATACATGAAAACACTGATTTCTTTTGGCTCAAAGCGTGATTTTAATAAAGCAGGATGGTATTTACGAAATTCAATGTTTCCAAAACAATTAGCTGAGATGGAAATTGAATGTGACCCAAAAATAAAGACAAAACGATATGTAGGAACAGAAGGTCTTTTTTCTCGTAAAGAACACCTAGAAGATATAGAAATTAAACCTTGGCGATTAAATGATTCTGATACAATTATAATTGGGGCAGACTGCCAACATCCTTGGAAAGTGAAAGGCCCTGTAGGTATGAGTGCTATGAGCTTTGGTGCATTGGGAGAAAATGCAATTCAAGCCATGAGTTATGGTCTTGGTAAAGCTACAGGTTCTTGGGTTCATACTGGAGAAGGAGGGTTGGCTCCACATCATCTGGTTGGCGGTGGTGATATTATTATGCAAATAGGTCCTGGGTTATTTGGTGTAAGAATGAAAAATGGTGAATTCTGCCCAGATCAGTTTCAAGAAAAAGCAAATAACCCTCAAATAAAAATGTTTGAATTAAAATTAGCACAAGGTGCGAAAATTCGTGGCGGACATGTAGAAGGGAGCAAAGTAAATCCTGAAATAGCCAAGATTCGTGGTGTCACACCGTGGAAGAATGTAGACTCGCCTAATCGCCATAATGAATTCCATGATATGATATCGCTTTTTGATTTTATTGATTATTTAAGAGAACTAGGAGGAAAACCTATAGGTATAAAAATTGTCATGGGTGGCCCCGACTCTGCTGAAGAATTAGCTCAAACTATGGCCCAAACTGGTAGAGGCCCTGATGCTATTACGATAGATGGTGGAGAAGGGGGTTCAGGAGCGACCTATCAAGAAATGGCAGATACTATGGGGTTGCCTGTTAAATCTGGATTAATTCATTTGGATAATGCTTTAAGAAAATATGGTGTGCGAAATCGTGTAAAAGTATTTGCCAGCGGAAAATTATTTAGTCCAGACAAAATTGCAATTACATTATCCATGGGTGCAGATTTAATTAATATAGCCCGGGGTATGATGATTTCAGTTGGTTGTATAGGCGCACAAAAATGCCATACAAATAAATGTCCTGTTGGAGTGGCTACTACAGATTTAGGTCATCAAAAAGCATTAGTCGTCGAAGAAAAACAATGGCGCGTGTTAAATTATGTTATTACTCTACGTAATGGTCTTAATTCATTAGCAGGAGCAGCGGGTTTGACTAATTATACTCAATTTGATAGGACGCATGTGACATATAAAGATGAACATGGTCACGCTATAGTTTTACAGGATTTATTTCCTTATCCAGAAATAATTCACCAATAAATATCTTTACATATTCATATATTAGTAAATTAGACGGCTATAGGGATTTAGTAATTCAATAACATAAGAGGAGGAATGATGGAATTTATAACACCTGTATTAAAATGGTTACATGTCATAGCTGGAGTGCTATGGATTGGACTATTATATTTTTTCAATTGGATTAATGGGCATGTAGTCGCAACAATGGATGCAAGCACTAAACAGAAAGTGGTTCCTGAGTTAATGCCGCGAACTTTGTATTTCTTTAGATGGGGCGCCGCATGGACTTGGTTCACAGGGTTGTTTTTAATGATTTTTATTTTCTGGATGGGTATGAATGATTCCATGTTTAGTAATTCAGAATTTGAAGTAAATAAATTCAAACATATGGCATATATAGTCCCATTTTTAATGGTATTTATTTATGATGCTTTCTACAGAAGCCCACTAGGAAATAATCCAATGGTTTCGACTGGAATAAGCTTTGTTGGTATAGTTGGTGTATTAGCATTTCTCATTTTTGTTGCAAAAATGTCAGAATACAGAGCTTACAATATACATATTGGAGCTATGTTTGGATCCATGATGGCTTTTAATGTTTGGTATCGTATTTGGCCAGCACAACAAAAAATCATTACGGCTATAAAAAATGGTGAAGCTCCAAATCCAGCAGACGCAGGAATGGCAGGACTTCGTTCAAAGCATAATACCTACATGAGTGTACCACTCATTTGGACTATGATTAATGAGCATACTGTTGGCGTTTCGCATTATTTGGATGGGTACGGTGTATTACTCGTTATGATTGTATTAGGGTGGCATTTAGTATGGCAGCTTTATAAAAAATCAGGGACAATTAAAGGTTTTTAGTTAAAGCTAACACATCAAAAAAGCCTCGTTTTTATCTAGATAAAAACGAGGCTTTTTATTTTAATGTGGAATGTATTCTTTCTATCTATTAATTATATACGAAATTATTTTAAAGAGAAAATTAAAATAGGAATGATTCCTAATTATATCTATTTTTGGATACTATTTAGAAATGAAAAATTATAGCATACAAAGAGAATCTATTTTAGAAACTGTGCGGGGGACGCATTCTCATCCGACTGCAGAATGGGTTTTTTCTAAAGTAAAAAAAACAATACCAAACGTAAGTTTGGGGACAGTTTATCGTAATTTAGGATTATTAGCTGATAATGGTAAAATCCAAGCAATCCATTTCGATGGTGTTATACATTATGATGGGTCTATCGAAAATCATCAACATTTTTATTGTATAGAATGTAAAACAATAATCGATATCCATATTCCAAATAATAGTTTTGTGTCTGAAGTAGAACAAAAAACAAACCATATTATTGCAAATTCTCATGTCCATATGAATGGGATTTGCAAATCATGTAAATCAAAATAAAAAGGAAACTATATGTTAGTTACAAAAAAAGCTCCGGATTTTAAAGCAACAGCGATTATGCCGGATAACTCATTTCAAGAAGTTAGTCTTTCAGATTATAAAGGAAAGAAAGTAGTTCTTTTCTTTTATCCATTAGACTTTACATTCGTATGTCCAACTGAACTTATCGCCTTCGATAAGCGTTTAGCTGATTTTGAAAAACGTGGTGTCCAAGTTCTTGGATGTTCAGTTGATTCACAATTCAGCCATTGGGCATGGAAAAATACAGATGTAAATAATGGTGGAATTGGCAATGTTCAATATCCAATTATTGCAGATTTAGATAAATCTATCGCTCGTAATTATGAAGTTTTATTGGGTGCAGAACCAGCATATGTTGAAACTGAAAAAGAGAGTGCTGAAACATCAGTTGGTGGTGGAGTCGCTTTGCGTGGTTCTTTTCTAATTGATGAAGAAGGAATTGTTCGCCATGCTGTCATCAATGATCTTCCACTAGGAAGAAATATTGATGAAATGCTTCGAATGGTAGATGCGCTTGATTTCCATACAGAGCACGGAGAAGTATGCCCTGCTGGATGGACGGAGGGTGATGATGGGATGAAAGATACGGCTGATGGTGTGGCGAGTTATTTATCAGATCATGCAAGTGATCTCTAATCTTAATATCAATTATTAGGGATTAAAAAAAGGTCGCTTTTGCGGCCTTTTTTATTATAGTAAACTCAGGTTCATTCTAAACCTAAAAGGAAAGAATTATGAAAGTATATATTAGTGCAGATTTAGAAGGGATTACAGGTGCAACTCATTGGAATGAAATGGACAAAAAGAGTAGTGACTATAGTGAATTTAAAAATAGAATGACTGACGAAGTTGTGGCAGCTTGTGCTGGAGCATTCTCAGCTGGAGCGACAGAAATATGGGTTAAAGATGCTCATGATTCTGGACGGAATATTAAAGCAGACATGCTACCAGAAAATGTTAAACTTATACGTGGATGGAGTGGACATCCATATATGATGGTTCAAGAATTAAATGATTCTTTTGATGCTTTACTTATGGTTGGATATCACGCGTGCGCTGGGTCAGGTGGGAATCCATTGGCACATACAATGTCTTCATCAAAAATTGATACAATGACCATTAATGACCAATCGACATCCGAATTTTATTTGCATGGTTTAGTTGCAGCTTCTTTGAAAGTCCCATTGGTTTTTTTATCGGGTGATATTGATATTTGTAAGGAGGTTTCAGAAGTTAATCCACACATTACTACGCATGCAACAATGCTTGGTGTTGGGGATTCAACTATAAGTATGCATCCTGATGAATCAAGTAAAGCAATCAAAGGAAAAGTTGAAAAATCTTTAAATGGGAATTTGGATTATTGTATTTTAACAGTCCCAGAATCATTTCAAGTACAAGTACGATATATGAAGCAGGTGGACGCTTATCGTGCATCTCACTTTCCTTCTTCAAATTTATTAGATTCAAAAACAGTATTATTCCAATGTAATGATATAATGGATGTTATGACATTTGTTCTTTTTGCAGTTTAATGAAATGACAACTTTTTGCATTAATTAACATCAATAGATAAATGAAACGAATTTGGATTTTTCTTTTTTTAACTTTTGGTTTCAGCCAAAATATCCAAGTCCATTACAAGTATAAAATGAATTTTAATATTCCTGTATTCGGAGCATTCACAACAATGTACGATCAAACCGTTGCGCCAGGTTTTTTAAAAGCGGAAGAAAAAATAAAAGCAGAACGATTCTATGCTCGTTGGCTCATGAATGGTGAGACGGGGGAGATTATGATTAGTGGTACTGAAAAAATTCTAAAATATGACAAGGAAAAAGAAGAATATTGGCTTGAATCTCCAGAAGATTATTTTAAGGCACCAGATACCAGTTCAGATGATACAAAGTCGATTTCTTTTTCATTTTCCTCCGATGATGAAAAGGATGATGCACCGCCGAAGTTCACTAGAACCGGCGGGAAAGAAATTGAATCTGTTCATGGTTTCAGGACAAAAAAATGGATTACGACTATCGCCTTTTCTGAAGAAAAAGTGATGGTTTTTGAAGAATGGTTTGTTGATAAATTACCATTAATGAGACTTTCCGATTCTCTGGAGTCTTCAATAAAAACTAAATATAATTCTGACCAAGATACGGTTGAAATAGAGCAATTTGAATTTTCATCCAATATTTTTATCCGTGAAATGGATTCCCTGACAACATTAAAACCAATTCCAGGTTATGCAGTAAAAATAAATTTTCTAGTATACGAAGAAAGTGTTGTTCCAAAAATGGCTGTTGGTTTTGAGATTCTGGAATTATATGCAGAACCGGTAGATACAGGATACTTCGTCATTCCGGAATTTTATGAGCGAATTGAGAATGATTAATTTATAACGTCTGAGTTTGACGAGAGAAAACTGAGAAAGGAATGTAAATTTCTTAAACCTAAATTAGAATCAAGGATATAGGTCATTCTCATAACCCGACCTATCTTCTTTTATTTAATTAAATTTTTTCAATGTAACCTTTACTTCTCAAAATAATAGTGATAAGTTTACGTTACATATAAGGAGATAAAATATGAATGATATAATAGCTTTAGTTGGAATTCTAAGCGGAATAGCAATTCCTTTGGGAGTGTTTGTTTGGTTGTATTTTGATGCCAAAAATAAGAGGGCAACCATTGTTGAAATTGCTAAAACTATTGATGATCAATCAAAGGTAGAAGAGCTGATAAGTAATATAGAAGGTGAAAAGAAGAAAGAACCTATAGAATTAAGAAGAGGTGGAATGATAACCTTTTTTGTCGGTATAGGTTTATATCTTTTGGGTGTAACTGCATTGGGATCCATATTAAAAGGTGTAGGCCTATTGGTTGGTACAATTGGAGTTGGGACATTTATTGCCGGATACCTTTTTCCAAATGATAGCACTGGTATCACAAAAGCAGTGGAAGAATTTGAAAAAGAATAACATTGGGTAAACATCACAAAAACCTTCTAAACAATCTTGAGGAACTCAGGAAATCAGCGCGGTTAACGCAACAAGAACTTTCTGAGAGTGCTGAAGTTTCAAGGAAAAGCATTAATGCGATTGAAAATGGAGTTTATGTCCCTTCTACAGTTCTTGCATTAAAAATTGCAAAAACTCTCAACTGCTCTATTGAAGATTTATTTAAATTGCCTTGAATCTACTAATCTAATTCTGTAATGGGGCTGAATTGAAAAGAGAAAGAAAAATCAAAATATTAATCATAAAAACACTAAAAAGGACTCCTTTAAAATGACAATTCGAATTTTACTACTTATTATATTATTTACTACCGCATGCGTTCAATCTGAAAAAAGTACTGATAGTAATATTGAAATTAAAAAAACAGTAGATAAACCTAGTATAGATATTCAGACAGCAGTTATCTCTGGAAATCTAGAAGTGGTTAAACAGCATATTGAAGCAGGAACTGATATTAATCAAAAGGAGCAAATGAGTGGTTCAACACCTTTAAACTCCGCAGCAACATTTAATAAACCTGAAATAGCTAAAGCCCTTATTGAAGCTAATGCAAATTTGTCTGTAATAAATAATGATGGTTCTACTGCTCTACATACTGCTGCATTCTTTGGACGTATAGAAATTGTTCAAATGCTCATTGATGCTAAAGCTGACAAAAGCATGCGAAACAATTTTGGGGCTACACCTAGAGAAACTGTAATAGGAGAATTTGCTGAGATCAAACCTTTTTATGAAATGTTTAAACAGCAATTAAAACCAATGGGGTTTGTTCTTGACATGAATGAGCTAGAAAAAGCTCGTCCTGTCGTTGCAATGATGCTACAGTAATTAATTATAAAACAATCACTTAAATGAAACCAGATAGAAGACACGACATTGATTGGTTAAGAGTAATTGCAATTGGTTTACTTCTAATTTATCATATAGCCATAATATTCCAACCATGGGGTCTGTTTATTGGTTTTATTCAAAGTGAAGAATCGGTAAAAACTTTGTGGACACCTATGACTATGCTCAATGTTTGGCGGATCCCTCTATTATTTTATGTATCGGGTATGGGGCTCTATTTTGCTATGAAAAAAAGAAACTGGAAGCAATTACTTCTAGAACGAACGAAGCGAATTATCTTACCATTTGTTTTCGGTTACTTAGCGATTACACCATTACATATGTTTATTTTTCAAAATTACTATAAAATGCCATTTAGTTATTATCCTCATAGTGGTCACCTATGGTTTTTGGGTAATATTTTTATCTATGCTCTTTTGTTATCACCACTTTTTTTCTATTTGAAGAAACATGATAATGGAAAATTTAAAAAAGCAGTTTCTTCGGTCATGAAGTATGCTATTGGACCATTATCTATGTCTGTTTTTTTTATGTTGGAAGTAGGTATATTTAAACCACAATTGTTTGAAATGTATGCTCAAACATGGCATGGATTTTTTATTGGTCTTCTTGCTTTCTTTTTTGGTTTTCTTTTTGTTTATAGTGGTAAATCCTTCTGGAAAACAGTTTCTAAGTGGAAATGGCTGTATATTGGTATAGCTGCTGTTTTATATACAATTCGGTTAACTGGATTTGAAACGATATCGACTAATTATATTACAGCCATAGAATCCAATTGCTGGATATTTGGAGTTTTTGGCCTTGGATATCATTACCTAAACAAACCAAGTGTCTTACTAAGCTATCTAAGTCAAGCTGCTTACCCTGTCTATATCATACATATGTTTGTATTGTTTACAGGTGCACTTATCATTTTACCATTAGAGATTCATCCTTTGCTAAAATTTATAGTTATCACACTATTTACTTTGATCGTTTGTTTTCTCATTTATGAATATATAATCAAAAGAATTAATATTTTAAGACCATTATTTGGATTGAAAATATAATGAACAGAAAAATCATTCTTTTCGGAGCTACAGGAAGCACTGGGCTCGAAATTTGCAAAGAACTAGAATCCAAGAACATTAATTAATGATATTCGTAATAACTTCGCCGGCTATTTTAAAATAGAAATCAGCATTTTCACTTTGCACGAATCAACCAAATTATTTTTCATGGAATATGAATAATAAAATGAATAGAAAAAAATCGGAATTACTAAATTTATTAAAAACACACTGGTTGTGGATATGGTTCTGGCGTGTAACCCTGGTTGTCTCTCTCTCCTACGCTTGGTATTCCTTCTACGTCCCATCCAACAGCATCGTTTGGGCTGAAAACTTCACTTCGGCTCAATATAAAGCTAGTCAATCAGATAAGCCTATTATCCTCTTCTTCACCGGCAAGTGGTGCGTTCCATGTAAGGTTATGAAACGCAACGTCTGGGCAGATGATCAAGTGACGAAAATTGTCAATTCATCGTTTATACCATTAACTATTGATGTGGATGATCCTGACCACGCTGCCATTTTAACTCGCTACAACAATGACAATGGAGTTACACCAATCACGATCGTTACCGATCCAAACGGAAATGCTTTGCAATGGCGAGTAGGTGGGATCGGTAAATCCGAATTCCTCGAATTACTACGGGCATCGAATCCATCCGCCATTAATGACCTGTAGCGTCGAGCGGTATGGTGACGAATTTTGGTCAATCGAGAAATATTACTAACTACTAATTTTTTTAATATAACAATACTTTTTCATTAGGGGACTACAGGCAAATTGGGGATACTAGAATACTTATTTGAGAACTTTACCATGGTAGAGTTCATTTTTATTGGGTTAGCTGTAGAAGTTCTAGCGATCCTTTTTTTAGCTCAGATTCGGATACGAGCAGCTTACTTATTCGGTAAAGTATCAAAAGAACAATATCACCAATCTCGAAAGGAAAAAACGGGGCTTAGTAAATTTAAAAAAGGCACTATTATTTTCTATATAGCTTTATCCATATTTATCTTTATTAGTACAGGGTTTAGCCTTCAATGGCATTCAGAAAAAAACATTAATAAATGGAAACTAGGCGAGATTAGCGGACAAGAGTCTTTAATAAATGAGGTATCTCAAAATTATATAGAAGAAAAAGATATCTGTGATATATGCATAGGCATATCTCAATTTCAAAGAACTTACTTTGTTTGTATGAGTCAAAGTCCAATAAATAATAGTGCCACATTGGATAACTCCTCTGTCTTTGAGATAGGATCAATTACGAAAACCTTCACTTATGCTGCAATGCTAAAAACATTGAATAAACACAATATTGAAATTGATAGCCCCATAGCAGATTATGTACCAAAGAATATAATGCAGCTAAACCCTAATATCGGCAATATAACGTGGCAACAATTAGCGACCCATACTTCTGGGTTAAGTCGAATGCCAATGGGATGGAATTTGGTTACCGCTAAGTCTTTGTTTGAAATGTATACTTTAGGTAATCCTTATGAAGGATTCACTACTGAGTATATTTACGACTATTTACTATCAACAGACATAGAAAAAGCTGACAAAGAATCAGGAAGCTATTCAAATTTAGCTGTTGGCTTATTGGGATTATTGCTTAGTGAAGTTGAGAACAAGAGTTACCCTCAATTAATTGCAGACTATATTACATCACCTTTAAATATGACCTCTACCACAGTGAATTTACCTGCAAAGAAAGACAAAATGGTTAATGGTTACGGTCAGTATAGAAGGTTAGGCTCTTTGGTTGTTAGTGCACAATCTGCACCGTCAATTTTTTCAAATGGTTTAGCTGGTGCCGGTGCAATTCGATCTTCAACTAAGGACATGATGATCTATTTGAAAAACAGTATGAAAGACTATAAAAATTCAGTTTTTCAAGAAGCTAAGTACACTTCGCTTTTAAGTGAAAAAGCGAAGGTAAACCTTGGATGGATTGTTGTTGATATGCCAGGTAAACTCGGTGAGAGTATTATTGCACATGATGGTGCGACAAGTGGATTTAGAAGTTATCTAGGATTTGTTGAATCTGAAGATATCGGAGTAATTATTTTAGCAAATGGCACTCGTTCAGTTACCTCACTAGGGAAAAACATATTGCAGATACTTGCTAAAGAAAGTAAAAAAAGTGCAAGTATTGCAAATCTATAGACTATAAATAAAAATGCCAAGAATGAAAGCTTCAATACGGAAAAAATACTGTTTACCAAATCAGATAAAAGTTGAAAGCATTGACAAACCTATTCCCAATGAAAATGAGGTATTAATAAAGATTTATGCGACTACTGTAAATAGAACTGATTGTGCAAATCTTACGGCCAAACCTTTTATTATGAGATTTGTTTTAGGGCTATTTAAACCGAGAAAAACAATATTGGGGACAGATTTTGCAGGTGAATTAATATCAATAGGAAAAAATGTCAAATCATTTAGTATTGGTGATAAAGTATTTGGTTTTAATGACACAGGTTCAGAATCACAAGCCGAATATGTAACAACAACGGTAGAAAATTTATTTCCAATTCCGGAAAAGATAGATTATAAACAAGCAGCTGCAAGTTTGGAAGGGGCTAGTTATGCTTACAGTTTCATTCATAAAGTAAATATCCAATCTGGACAAAATATTTTAATAAATGGGGCAACTGGCGGGATTGGTTCTGCTCTTCTACAATTTGTAAGACAATATGATGTCAATATTACAGCCACTTGTAATACTAACAATATTCAGTTAATCGAATCTTTGGGTGCTGATAATATTTATGACTATACCAAAAAAGACTTTACAAAAGAGAATGATAAATATGACTTTATATTTGATGCAGTGGGTAAAAGTACTTTTGGAAAGTGCTTATCGTCATTAAAAGAAAAAGGGATTTATATATCTTCAGAGTTAGGACCTTATTCCCAAAATATTTTTTATCCCTTATTGACTTCAATTTTAAGTAAAAAAGTTATCTTTCCTATTCCTTATAGGAAGCAGAAAACGATACCTTATATTTGCAATCTTTTGGAGAAAGGAAAGTTCAATCCTGTGATAGACCGAGAATATGCCTTAGAAGATATCTCTAAAGCTTACGAATATGTAATAAAAGGACAAAAAATAGGAAATGTTTTAATCGACGCTCATTCGTCTTCCAGCCAATATAAAATAGAAGAAGCTGCGTGAGGCTCATAACCCGATGGGTGTAGGGTAAGCATAATATTTTAATTATTTTCAGTAAACTATTTAGAGGTAATACGTCAATGAATAAAAAAGTTCTTTTCTCAACTCTTTGGATTTTTGTAACAGTGAATTACATATTTTGTGATGTGTTTACACTATTTCATTCAGAGTCGTTAAAGCAATTGATGACAGGTGAAATGGGAGGAATGGAAATAAACCAGTCATTCTTACTTAGTTTTTCAATTCTAATGGAAATGCCTATGGTTATGATTGTTTTATCGCGCATCTTGCCCTATAAGTCAAACCGTTTGGCTAACATCATTGTAGCATTGATTATGACTCTCGTTCAGGCCGCAACACTCTTTACTGATGATAACACACTGCATTACATATTTTTTAGCATTATAGAAGTCGGCACTACTTCATTCATTCTATATACTGCGTGGAAATGGGATGAATCAGAGTGAATAATTTGATTATCAATAATCAACCCACATTCATGGGGTTTTTTGTTTGTGGAATGATGGGTAGATAAAAGTTTTAATTAGGTCTCCCCTCTTTTTCCCCAGCCCATTTTTCTTCTGAGTGTTTGGAAGTAATTCGAATCTTCAAAATCAATCATTCGAATTTCAAATGGAGCTCTTTGAATATATATTTTATCTTTGGGTTTAAGATATTCACTCACCTGGCCATCCACAGCAAATGCTATTTTTTCAACTTCCTCATCCGGGAAACTCAGCTCTAAACTACGGTCATCGGGCAATACGATTGGCCGTAAAGACAATGTATGTGGACTAATGGGTGAAACGACGATTGCTTTTAACTTTGGCATAACAATAGGACCGCCAACTGACAATGAATAAGCAGTGGATCCCGTGGGAGTAGCAATGATAAGTCCATCTGCTTTATAATCAGATACAAAATGATCGTTAGATAATAAACGCATGGTTATAATTCGCTGAGAGCGGCCACGGTCAATTACAAAATCATTAAGTGCATAAAACACGGTTGGTCCATTCCCATTAATAATTTCAGCTTTCAACACCATACGACGTTGAAGACTATACTGGCCAGAAATGACCATTTTTAGTCTGTCAAACATTTTGTTCACAGTCACTTCTGCCATAAAACCCAGTTTACCTAAATGTATGCCCAAAATCGGTGTTTTCCGATGTGCAACGGCTCGAGCTGCGGATAGCATGGTGCCATCCCCGCCCAAGGCGAGTAAAAAATCAGTTTGGTAAAAATCTTCAGCTGAATCAATGGTTTGATACTCATAATCAAACCCATCTGGTAATTGGTCTAGGATTCGAGTTGTTAAAAACGGTTTCAAGTTATTTTCGGCAGCCCAGATCATAATGGGGTCCAGTAGTTCCCAAAATCGAGGTTTATCTGTATTCCCCCATATACCAAACGATTTAGGTTTTCGTACTTTGTTAGACATTAGCTTTCAAAATCCTTCGTCGATATGTTGCCTTCTGTATCTTTCATCAATACTTGTATACGCTGTTCGGCTGAATCAAGGTGGCTTCGTAATGTTTCTGTTAGTTTAACCCCTTCTTCAAATAAGGATAGACTTTTCTCTAATGACTCATTTTCATTCTCCAGATACCCAACTATTTCTTCCAATCGCTTTAATGCGGCTTCAAAATCTATTTTTTTCTGTTTAGTCATTATACAATTTACTCATTCACTATTTGGAAGCGTTTTCTTTTTTTCAGCTGCGATGCTCCCGGACCCTGTCTTCAATACAAATGGAGCACCGACATTCAAATCATCTGCCTGACGGACGATGGACCCATCCTCCGAGAAAGCAATACTGTATCCCCGATGGAGAATGTCCAAAGGATTTAGGACCGTTAACTCTTTTTCGAATCCTTTAAGCTTTGTATGTTTCATCGACAGAAATTGGTGCATAGAATAATCTAATTGATGCATGATGATATCCAATCGCTCACGGCTCCGCATAATCAGTGTTCGTGGATGCTGCAAAGATTGGCGGTCAATTAAATGATCCAATTTTTGCCATAATTGGTTCAATTGGTTTTCAATTATAAGGTGCAGTTTGTTTTTTTGATTTTGGATCATTTGGGCAAGTTCTGAAATACTGATTGATGCTAATTCCGCCGCTGCAGATGGTGTAGGTGCTCTTAGATCTGCTACCAAATCACTGATGGTTACGTCCGTTTCATGACCCACAGCAGACATAATCGGAATGGAACAATCCCCAATTGCTCGAACCAAAGCTTCTTCATTAAACGCCCATAAATCTTCTAATGAACCGCCACCTCTCCCAATAATAATTAAATCAATGTTTCCCATTGATTCTAAGTCAAGGATTCCGGCGATAATATCACTCGCCGCCCCATCGCCTTGGACCAATGCCGGACGAAGAACAATCTCTACTTGAGGTGCTCTTCGTTTTAAAATATTATGCATATCCCTAAGTGCCGCACCTGTTGGCGAAGTAACAATTCCAATTTTTTGTGGGTATGCGGGTATAGGGAGTTTCTTTTCTTTATCAAAGAGTCCTTCTGCCATTAATTGTTTTTTTAATGCTTCAAAGGCCAGATAAAGTGTGCCAATCCCGGCAGGCTCCATCAATTGAACCATGAGTTGATACTGTCCGCGCGGTTCATAGACTGTTATTTTGCCTTGAATCATTATTTCCATACCATCCTCGGGTTTAAAATGGATGGACTGATTAAACCCACGGAACATGACACACCGTAGTTCAGCACCTGCATCTTTTACCGTAAAATACATATGACCAGAAGAATGGTGTTTAAAGTTGGAGATTTCTCCCCGAACCCATACGCGGGAGAATTGAGATTCGATCTGCCCTTTTATTTGGGCTGTTATTTCAGATACTGTGAGAGTGGTACGATTACCACTCATGGTAGGTCAGGCGATCCGGCCTGTTCCCAGCAATACTGCCATAAGGATGCCAGACGGATAACGGCCCTACCTAAACGATCTTTTAATAAATCTTCTGTTTCACTGTATAGGACATCCAAATATTGTTTTTCGAAACTGAGAATTTTATATGTGTTGAGTTCTTTTGCCTGCTTTTTTGTCAACAAGCTTCTGGCCTTTGTATCTGCATCCAATAGTTGGTGATGCACTTTAAAAGATTCTTTTACAATTTTCATTGCATAAGTCCAAGGATCCTCTACTTTTTCTATCTTTCCTATCGGTTTAATTCTTTGAATATATTCATTGACCAAGCGTTCTTCCCATCGAAAATGGATACCATCATTCCCGGTGAATTGGCCATTATAATTGATGGCTGTATGAAGTGGCATATGAAGGTCGGATATATAGTGACCCAAAACACCCATATTATAAACCGCATCTTCAAATCGGTTATTTTTCATTAATTCGATAATGCGATCGCATGTTTCCTGAATGGCCCAAGGTGCAATCCCATATTTTTTTATTTTATCCTTTCCATATTTGGATAAAAGTTTTTCATAGTCTTTGGGAATTTTAGTGAATGGAAAATCATCATAATAATCTGCATCAATAAAATGACGATGAAATTCTTCTTTATCAATAGCCTTGTTATAATCTGGGGCTGCCGCATACCATTTGAGTGGTTCAGAATTACGCTTAAGGAATTGACCAAAAGGACCGCTCAGCTGGCGGGAAGCGCTATAATTAATTCGACGATGTCCATCATATCCCCATGCCCCGACAAAACTTGTCAGGACAAGGGATATAATTAAAAGCCATTTAAAATCGGCCCGTTTCATTTTAAACGAGTCTTATACTTTTTTCTTTTTATGACGATTAGCGCGCAAGCGTTTTTTCCGCTTGTGAGTATTCATTTTGCGCCGTTTACGTTTTTTACCGCAGGGCATATTACCTCTTTATTTTGTCAGATTTTCATTTACATGTGAACGCATATATTTTGCCGGTTTAAAAGTCGGCACATGGCGTTCCGGAAGAAAAATGGTTTCACCCGTTCCAGGATTTCTCGCTTTTTTTGGCATGCGATGTTTTACGCCAAAAGTACCAAATCCTCTTAATTCTACACGATCGTTTTTTCCCAGAGAATCAATGATTGTAGCCATGACACCATTCATCACGGCTTCAGTTTCCACTTTAGTCAGTCCTGTGGCATTGGAAACAATATCAACAATATCTTGTTTGGTCATTATAATTACTCCATTCGCCAGCGATATGCTGGTAATTCATCAAACCAGCTGCTGACCGTTTGCCCCAAATTCCCAGATAACCAATCCAGCAGTGAGGGGCGTTTCTTCTGTGGATGAATTGTTTTTGGTTTTCCTGAAATATGGCCCATTACTCCAGCGATATCGATGGCATCATCAAATGTACCGATTAGATCTATAAGGCCTAAAGTTTTAGATTGTAACCCTGTATAAACTCGGCCGTCTGCCAGAGGAATAATATCATCTTTTTGCATGGATCTGCCATCGGATACCGCAGCCACAAATTGGTCATACATATCCATCACCATATCATTTAAATGCGTTCGATCTGCAGGAGTAACCTCCCTTGAATAAGACCCCACATCTTTTAATTCCCCACTTTTTACTGTTTCAAATTCAATGCCAACTTTGTCCAATAATTCTGTCATAACCGGGTAGTTCATGATGACGCCAATACTGCCAACAATTGTGCCTTTATTGGCCATAATTGTATCTCCCGCAACTGCGATATAATAGCCGCCGGATGCGGCAACGGTTCCCATGCTAGAAACTACTGGTTTATCTTCTCGAACCCGTTTGATTTTTTCGTAAATCTCCTGGGTCGGAGCTACCAACCCGCCGGGGGAATCAATTCGAACAACAATGGCCGAAACATCAGTTCTTTTCCTATACTTCTCCAATTGTTTTACAATGGCTTCAGCAGAAATAATCGGACCGGTAATATACACAATACCTACTTTTTCCCCGGATCCTTCCTTAGAAAACCCGACGGATGAGGCACCCATCTTAAATGCGATGACCAAAGTAAAAAAACTACCCAATCCCCACCAAAGCCATCTCTGGTTTGATATAGGTCTTTTTATCCCTGCTTGATCCATAATGTCAACTTTTGTCCTGGGAAAATATGTTGTCCATATTTAATGCCATTCCATTTTCTAATGTTAGATGCTTGTGTACCATAATCTTCAGCAATATGGCCCAATGTATCCCCTTTCCTCACCTTGTATGTAACCTTGTTAAATCCGGGCATTTTCGAAATAGGAATTGAGGCCATGTTTACACCGGGAATTGGAATAGTCAATTTTTGACCAATTCGAATCATACTTCGATTTCGTACTTTATTCACTGCAGCTAAATCATGAACAGAAATTCTATATTTTTTAGCAATGGTCCACAGACTTTCCCCATTTCGGACTTTATGCGTTACAAATTGAGGAGCGAATCTTTCATTCTCAGGTAGTGCATTATAATTAGCCATAAAAATATCTTTTTTCCCCTTGGGGATTTTTAAGGCATACCCTTTGGTTGGTGTAGCCGATTGCCTCAATTCGGAATTCAAATTCCGTAAATTTTTATATGTTGTTTCTGCGGAACGAGCCAACACAGTTAAATCGGCACTTTTTTCAATCGAAACTATATCATAGTCATATGAAGGATTTTTCTTTTCTTTATTATAGAATCCATATTTTTCCCGATTTTCAGCAATAATAGTCGCTGCTAAAAAATAGGGTACATAGTTTCGAGTTTCTCTTGGGAGTGAATGAAGCTGCCAAAAATCAGATGTTTGGTGAATTCGCGTGGCCCGTCTCACTCTACCTTCTCCAGCATTATAGGCTGATAACGCTAAATACCAATTATCAAATTCATCATATAAATCGGTTAAATATGCACACGCAGCACGGGTAGCTTTTTCCGGATCCCGCCTTTCATCTACATACCAATTTCTTTCGAGCCCATATAGCTTTCCAGTAGAATAAATAAATTGCCACATACCGTTTGCGGCAGCTTTGGAATATGCTTTGGGATTTAATCCTGATTCAATCATGGCAAGATAGACCAACTCAGGCGGTAAATTGCATTCACTGATTATTTGATTTATCATTGGGCCATAAATTTCCAAACGATCCAACCAAATTTCAAATTGTCGTCTACCCTTCGTTTGGAAATATTTAATAACTTGATCTACTTTTTTATTTCGAACCAGGGGAATGTGGCCATCCCGATCATCCACGACGGTAAATTTTGTGGCACCCATTTCCACTTCTAGTGGTTCAGTGATAGATGTTATATCCATCCGAAGATGCTCAGCGGTTATAACACCATCTATTTTATCCAATGTGGTAAAACTATGTGTATATAGATTGATTAAGCCATCTTCAAACCGATCAAATTCCTCTCGGTCTTCGTCATTCATATCCCCATATTGATCCGCTTCAGTCAATAAATCAAAAATGCTATTTAAGTTATAAACCACCTCCAGAGAGTCGGCCATCACATCTGCGATAAGTGCATCAGATAATAATACTTTCACATCCCGTAAAAGTTGAGGTAAACGGTTTTGATTCGTTTCAATACCATTTCCGTTTTCGAAAGATTCACTCGCCGACCTGATAGATTTATTTTCCTGAGAAAACCCAAGTGTCAAGCTGACCGATAATAAAATGATGATTCTTGTAAATGTCTTTTTCATGAATATTTAGGGCTAATTTTGCTGGCGAAATTAGTCGACGAGGTCCGCCTCAGTCAAGCCTTTTCCCATCAATCTTATGTTATTATTTAAAATTGGAGCCTCAAATAACAACAAACAAAATCCTGTCGCTCCTTTCTCTCTAACTTGGTGTATCATTTCGGTGTTTCCTTTTGAGTGGACATACGATACAATGATTCTTATTACACGAATAAGTTCTTTTTCAAAAAAGCTTGTATCCGAAATATAGATGAATTTCGATGGTATTTGAACGGGTTCCAGATAAGGCATATTATTCTGCATTTTTCCACTGATTTTTCAAAGCTACCACTTCTTGTCGTACATCAGCCACAAATTGTTGCCGATCTTCAAAATGAATATTTTCAGTCCTAATTGGTTTACCAATTCTTAATTCTAACTCTTGGGGATTTAATAATAATCCGTTTTTTCCAAGAACATCTCGTGTGCCACATAAAGCAATTGGTACCACGGGTATACCCAATTGAATTGCCATTACCAGTCCGCCTTTTTTAAAGGGTTTAATATCTCCATTTAATGATCGTGTTCCTTCTGGGAAAATCAAAATTGAGCGTGGGTTTTTTGTCATAGATGCTTTAGCGTTTTCAAGAGATTTCAGGGCTTTCGAATGATTACGTCTATCGACAAATATATGCCCGCCAGCGGTCATCACCCATCCTAATATGGGTATCTTTTTTAATTCGATTTTGGCTATAGATACTAAATGGTATTTTAATGCACCAAACGCAAGTGGTATATCCATTGCTGATTCGTGGTTTGCTGCAAAAATGTACTGACCATTTGGGTCTAATTTTTCAAGGCCAATTGTTCGATAGAGAATTCCTCCGATAAATAGTACAATCTTGGACCAGGTTTGTGCAACCCAACTAACCATTTTACCTCTCCGTTCGAACACTGATCCAATTAACCCTATACAACCAAAAATAATTGTCAAAATAACGACATTTAGAACAAACCAAACCGTACGCAACTTAATCAAGAGCCGGTGCATTCATATATGGTTGAAGTGATTTGGGAATGGAAATAGATCCATCCTCGTTTTGATACGTTTCCAATAAGGCAACCAGTAGGCGCGGGGTCGCCACGCCACTGCCATTAAGTGTATGAACAAAATCTACTTTTTTATCCGAGGTTTTTCGATAACGAATATTGCCACGGCGAGCTTGAAAATCTTCAAAATTACTACAGGAAGATACCTCCAGCCACTTCTGTTCACCCGGTGCCCATAATTCAATATCATAACATTTAGCTGCAGAAAAACTTAAATCGCCGGAACATAATTCTATAACGCGATATCTCAACCCCAGAGATTGCAGAACCGTTTCAGCATGGGTAACCAATGTTTCTAATTCTGAATATGAATTTTCCGGTGTCACAAATTTCACCAATTCAACCTTATTGAATTGATGAAGCCGCAAAAAGCCACGGGTATCCTTCCCATATGATCCTGCTTCTCGGCGAAAACAAGCCGAATATGCCGTATAATTAATCGGCAATTTATCTGCCGTCATAATTTCATCCCTGTGGATGTTTGTCACTGGAACTTCTGCAGTTGGAATCAACCATAAATCATCTTTTTCTGAGGGATACATATCTTCAGCAAATTTAGGTAATTGTCCCGTGGTTATGGCAGATTCTGGTCGAACAACAAAGGGGGGGAATATTTCCGTATAACCATGCTGTTCAGTATGAATATCTAACATGAAATTAATGAGGGCACGTTCCAGCTTTGCCCCTTTGCCAGTGTACAGTGGGAATCCAGAACCTGAGATTTTCGCACCCCTTTCAAAATCAAAAAGTCCAAGGGCCTCTCCCAACTCTAAATGATTTTTTAGTTTGAAATCGGTTTGACGTTCTTCTCCCCATTCTCGAACCAAAGGATTATCTTTTTCATCAGTTCCTATAGGAACTGATTCATGAGGCAGATTAGGGAGACTTAATAAATGGCGATCCAATTCAAGTTTGGATGCTTGTGTTTTTTCTTCTAATTCTTTTATCTGCTGAGAAACTTTTCGCATTGATTGAATGGCATCATTCGAATCAATTCCATTTCGTTTTGCTTGAGCAATTTCATCGGATACCGTATTTCGCAAAGCTCTCAAATCATTCGCTTCACCCAATTGTTTCCTATATAAGGTATCAATTTTAAGTACTTCACTCATATCAACCGTTTCACCCTTCGAAGCCAATTGTTTTTCAACAGCACCTGGGTTATTACGAATGATTTCAATGGGTAACATCTAATTTTCCTCTTTGCACATAGGGAGTAATTTTGAATTAATATCTTTTAAATTGGATAATATTTTATCTTTTCCCGATACCAACTTATCACCGTTTCCCCATGCTATTCCAATATCCGTATCATCCCAATGAATACCATATTCATCTTCCGGGTGATAGATTTCAGTACATTTATATTGAAAAATAGCTGAATCAGATATTACAAAATATCCATGTGCAAATCCGGGAGGAATGTAAAAACGTGTATGATCTTCATCATCCAGAACCGCTGATTCATACTGGCCAAATGTGGGGGAATTCTGTCGAATATCTACGGCAACATCCAATACTTTCCCTTTGCTTACCCAAACCAGTTTACCTTGAGGATATTTTAGCTGATAATGTAATCCGCGGAGCACCCCTTTGGCTGATTTTGCTTGATTCTCCTGTACAAAGGATGTGGGTAATCCGTGAGATAGAAAATCAGTTGTTTTAAAGGATTCGAAAAAGTAACCTCGCTGATCTAAATGAACTTTGGGTTGAATTTTTATTACACCGAAGATTGACGTATTTATGACTTTCATTGATGCAATTTTCGACCAACGTTGTCAAAGGTGAATCCACAAGACTCCAATCCTTGAATGCTTAATATATTTTTTGTATCCAGGATAACTGGAAAACGCATTAAATCTTTTAATTCATTTAAGTCCAACCCTCGGAATTCATTCCATTCGGTGAGGATGATACATCCATCTGCACTTTTAACAGCATCCTGCCAAGAGTCAAAGTACTTAATATTTGGAAAGTGGTTTTTAAAATTGTCCATTGCAATGGGATCATAGGCATGGACACTTGCACCTAATTCAACTAGTTTAGATACAATTACTCTGGAAGCAGCTTCTCGCACATCATCTGTTTGGGGTTTAAATGCCAATCCTAAAACTGCTATGGTTTTACCATTAACAGAGTCACCCATTAGGCGGGATAATTTTTCAACCATTCTAACTTTTTGAGATTCATTCGTTTTAATCGCTGCTTCAATTGTACGCAATGGACTTCCATACTTCTGTCCAGTTGCCGCTAAGGCATGGGTGTCTTTTGGAAAACAAGATCCACCATATCCCGGACCCGGATGTAAAAATTTCGAACTAATTCTTCCATCAAGACCCATGGCTCTTGCCACTTCATGTACATCGGCACCTACGGATTCGCAGAGATTCGCAATTTCATTTATATAACTAATCTTTAAGGATAAAAAAGCGTTGGCAGCATATTTAATCATTTCCGCCGTTTCCACCGACGTGGAAAGGATTGGTGTTTCATTGATATACAATGGTCGATATACTTCCTCCATTAAATCAATAGCCTTTTGAGTTCTGGTTCCAATCACTACCCGATCTGGGTGTAAAAAGTCTTTTACAGCGGCACCCTCTCTTAGAAATTCCGGATTGGAAACATAATCAAAATCTCCCATAGAATTTACCGAACGAATAATTTCTTCAATTCGCTTTCCTGTTCCAATGGGTACTGTACTTTTGGTGCATACAATCTTGTACCCATTCAAATTCTCACCAATCGTTTTAGCCACAGCTTCAACAACACTCAAATTTGCCTCACCATTGCTTCCTTGAGGTGTACCAACCGCAATAAACACAATATCGGACTTCTGAATGATTTTTGAAATATTCGCCGAAAAATGAAGACGCCCTTTATTTACATTTTTCTTAACAAGCGTTTTAAGACCTGGCTCATAGATTGGAATTTCACCTGCGTTTAGACGTTCAATTTTTTCTTGATCTATATCAACACAGGTAACTTGGTGCCCAAATTCAGAAATACCAGCGCCACCAACAAGACCCACATACCCTGTGCCAATAAATGTAATTTTTTTCATTATCTATCTTTTTCCATTTTCACTTTAGTATAATCCTCTCCTGCGGCGAATGATCCATTCGATACATAACAAGAGAATCATAATAAATATTAGGAATTTACTTTGGTTTAATTTAATGATATTCGCCTTGAATTCTCGTCGAACTTTTGGATGCATGTTGACTAATAAACTATCGCGCACATCCCAGTGGTTAAACTGGCCTTTTGATTCATTGGAGATCATCGTTAGGAACTTTTTATTTAGATAAACTTGGTTCAGTTCAATCTGACTTTCTAAAATCTGAAATGTTCCTGTTTGTATTGGGTCTAAATTAGGATCAAAGTGAATCGAATAGTTATATTCACCCGGACTGGGTGCACGAAATCCTCCCATCCATCGTTGCTCCTCAATATTAAATAAAATATCTCGCGTTAAAATTTCATTATCATTATCGTAAACTGAAATAATGACATTATTATTTTCACTAACTTGTTTCTCGAACGGTTGATTACCAGCTATATGAACCATTTCTCCTTGTTGAAACCTATTTTTATTCAACCTGAAATAGTTCTCATGCTCACCTCCTGTTTTTAATAACCATGATATAGATGTCTTCCAAATAGTTGAAAATGCACCGACTTGAGATAATTTCTGTTCATAATAATATAGGGTATTTAACCCGGGAGATGTCCAGACCATCGATCGAATATTTCTTTGTTGGTGTCGGAGCCACAAAGGCCAATCATCTTCTGTAATCGCTAAAGTATCGGATGAATTACTGCGACCTTTTATATATATGTTATGAATTAATGGAGGAGATTCTGATTCATGAACTAATTTTTCTCCTGAATAATCCCAAAATACAGACTTCTTTTCTACGGTAGTATCCTGAACAGTTATACCAAAAATAGATGTAATACCTTTTAATGAGGCATTTGATTGATTGGGCCCAGAAATTAAAAATACGGCAGCTTGGTTGGATAAAACTTTTTTTCCTAAAATTCGCACAAAATTTGATGATAAGGGCTTAATTGGATAATTATCAAAGATAATGAGTTCATAAGGCGTTTCCCAAAACGTTTTTATGGCGGGGCGAAATAGTGTTTCATTTTTTCGTATAAAATGATCTATTTGGATTCGAGGATTTTGTTTTAACACCCGCTTAAGAACTGCGGTATTTTTATTGGGACTACCTGTTAAAAGGGCCACTTTATATCGGTCTTTTAATACTAAGATATTAAATTGTTGTCGATTATTCTGAATATTAATCTCATCTTCAACTGATGAAATTCGGACTTCATAATTTTGTTTACCAATGTCTTTTGGCCGAAATCTAAAATTTATTTCTTTTTTAGAACCCAATCCTGATAATCGGATATGTTTTGAACCAAGTAACTCCCGGTTAGTATATAAAGAAACGCTTAATCGATCACTGACCTTTCCCATTGATTGAACGGTAACATTCACATTAACGCCATCGCCTTTTAATACCACCGTAGGTACATCAACAGATTGAATGGCAACATCAACCAATTCAATGCCTGTGCCAATACCAACGGTATTGACTGGGACATCTAATTGTTGAAAATCTTTAATTGGATTCTTCCCTTCAGTTATTAAGCCATCAGAAAAAATAACAACACCTGCCAACTCACTTTCAATTTGTTTTATTTTCTCTGAGACCATACCCAGGTTTGTTGTGACACCATTACCATCGATGTTCGGACGTTTAACTTTTTGAATCGTATCTGAAAACTGATATAAATCATAAGAGATATTTTTTTCTGAAAGGTGGTTTACAAATGTTTGTATACCTGATTGAATGGCGTGAATCGATGGTGTTTGATGATATTTTATACTGGCTGAGTTATCAACAAATATGGCCCAATTTAATTTCTTTTCTGATTCGCCTGATAAATTTACAATTGGATTTAATAATAAAATAATGAACGTTAATAATACAACTGATCTTATTATCAGTAGTACTTGATACCATTTTTCATCCGCAATAATTTTATGAAGAAAAAATACCAATCCCGTGCTGATGGCCAATAACACCCATAAAGTTATATCAACTTCATGCAGGAATGAAAATTGCATGGCTTAGGCCAGTTTCATATTAGGAAGAATAGGAAAATCAATTTCACTTTGTTTTCCTTTTTCCAGATATAATTCACCTAAATAGGCTATCATCGCAGCATTATCAGTACAGAGACTCAAATCGGGGTATAGGACTTTTTCCCCAGATAGCCTCCTCTTTGTTCCCTGTCGTAATGATTGATTCGCCGCTACACCACCAGCAATAACACAAGAATGGCAATCAGTTTCTGCTAAAGCCCATTTTAATTTTGTGATTAATACATCAATAATGGCTTGTTGGTAACTAGCAGCCACATCTTTTAAATTGGCATTTTTCTGCTCATCCATATAATATAAAAGTGAGGTTTTTAATCCACTAAAACTGAATTCTAAATTATTTTTTTTCATCATGGCGCGAGGGAATTTAACAGCGTTTGGATTGCCACCTTTTGATAGTTTTTCAATTTCAGGTCCACCTGGATATGCCAACCCCAATATACGTGCTCCCTTATCAAATGCTTCCCCTGCAGCATCATCACGACTCTCACCCATTAATTGATAATTATTAATATTTTTAACATACCATAATTGTGTATGTCCTCCTGAAACGAGAAGACAGACAAATGGAAATTCTAACGTAGGGTCCGCCAGAAAGTTCGCAAAAATATGTGCTTCCAAGTGGTTGACACCAATAATTGGTAATCCCATACCTAACGATAATCCCTTGGCAAAACATACACCAGTGATGAGCGTACCCGATAAGCCTGGTCCCTGAGTGACTGCAATCCCTTCTAACTCCTCTTTTGAAATTCCAGCATCCTTTAAGGTATCTGAAACCATATTATTTAGGTACCTTTCATGCTCTCTTGAGGCAATTTCAGGAATAACGCCACCATATTTTTCATGGATAGCTTGAGATCGAATATGGGATGAGATTATTGAACCACTCCTACAAACCGCTGTTGCAGTCTCATCGCAGGACGTTTCAATCCCCAGAACGATCAACCAACCCTCTTGGTGACTACGAGCTCAATACTTTGTGGGGATAGATCCATCCAATCTATCACATCAATAGGTGTATGAACTTTGACATCATAAAATTGCTGCTGTACATTCCATAAATTGAAATCGATTGTTATAGAAATATCATCCGGTTTGAGATTCGCAATATAATTCATACCACCCACTACAGTAAGAGATACAGTTTGTGGGCTTACGAATACTTGTAAATCTTCCCTCCCATTTAAAATTTTTACGGGAATTTCACTGATGATCCGCTCGCTGATTGATTGAATACTTTGTTGAAAAGTAACATCTTTGGGCGTGTACTCAATTAATTGACCTCGCCCTGCTTCTAACCCTAGGGTAAGGAGAATTCGATTGGTTGCGTCTAAGACTGTGTCCGGTTTGGAATAAACCTTTGTAACATTTTCAACCAGATTCCACGACCCAGCGATTTTTACTTTATTTGGTGAAATCAAGGGAGTACCCACAATTGTATACCCTGGAGCAGGTTGGATTAATATATTTGGATGAACAGGAACCACTTTCTCCATATACTCATCAAGGCTGATATGAATAGAACTGGGATAGATTACCTCAACATAGTTCACTTCGAAATTGGAAGGAATGACCACTTTTTGCGGATACCGTTCAAAATAATCATTCAGAATAAAATCGTATTCTTCTGAAATGCGCTCTAAATCAAGAACAAGCTTAAAATCCGGTATGAATTTCTTAAGAAAAATAGTCTTGAATAAAGACCGGCCTCGACCGCGAAGTCGCACTTTTGCTGAAGATGGAACCTCCTCTTTATGGGCATGACCAGCGGGTAAATTTCGAGCCTCAATAGGGACGTCTACTACCATTGTATATTCATTTTCACTCACAACGAAGAACCATAGCAAAACGGCCAACCCAATGGCTCCAAGCCGAATCCCTATGTGTTGCAAACGGAGGAAGGACTTTATTTTTTTAGGACTGGACACCTTCCCCATAATGATTTTGGTAGCTGAGCCGTAGGATTATTCTACTTCTGGCTCAGAATCACTTTCAGTTTCTTCAGTGGAAATAGAAGGAATTTCAATTGTTTCTCCAACTATTTCTTCCTGACTTTTCAGATATTCCTCAACATCATCTATTTTATCCGGTTTGTCAGCACTTAGTTCATCTGAGAAAAGAACAACTTTCTTGTCATCTGGTTTTACTTCCATAACAACACCGATCATTTTTTGACCAGAATTATATTTTGAAGAAAGTGCTTTCCGTTGTCGTTTAGGCTGACGTCCAAATGGAATAATTCCTTCCACATCATTGTCTAAAATCAAAATGACACCTTTATCTAAAACACGGACTATTTCACCTTCTACTTCTTTACCAGTTTCAAATTGTTTTACCAATTCTGGCCAGGGGTCATCACTGACTTGTTTTAGCCCCAAAGCAATTCGCCTACTTTCTCGGGAAACTTCAAGAACACGTACTTCTACTTCTTGATCTTTTTCAATGATTTCTTTTGGATGGCGAACAATCTTTGTCCAAGACAGATCCGATACATGTATTAAACCATCAATCCCTTCTTCCAATTCAACAAATGCACCGAACTGAGTTAGGTTGATCACTTTTCCCTTAACGATGGTTCCAACCATATATTTTTCTTCAATCTGATCCCAGGGATCATCTTGAAGTTGTTTGGCGCCCAAACTTATCTTCCGATCTTCGGAATCAATGGCTAATACAACGGCTTCGACTTCATCGCCGAGTGAATACATTTCAGATGGATTTTTTATGTGGCGAGTCCAGGACATTTCTGAAACATGAACTAATCCTTCGATTCCTGGCTCAATTTCAACGAATGCACCATAGTTAGTCATACTAACAATTTTACCGTTAATATTAGTTCCTTCTGGATATCGCTCGTCTACGTTATCCCATGGATGAGGCGTCAATTGTTTTAAACCAAGTGAAACACGCTTTTTTTCCTGATCAAAATCAATGATTTTGACTGTAAGTGTATCATCCATTCCAATTAATTCAGATGGATGACTAACGCGACCCCAACTTAAGTCTGTAATATGAAGTAATCCGTCAATACCGCCTAGATCGATAAAAACACCGAAATCAGTAATATTTTTAACACGACCTTCCATCACACTACCGACTTCAAGTTTATCAAATAACTCATCTCGTTGTTCCGCCATGCTTTCTTCTAAGATTGCCTTGTGGGATACAACTACGTTTTTACGAAATTCATTAAACTTAACAACTCGAAGATCAATATCTGAATTAATATATTTATCAAAATCTTTTACGGGTCGTACATCAATTTGAGAGCCAGGTAAAAATGCCTGAACGCCATTCAAATCAACGATCATTCCACCTTTGATGCGGCGAATAATCCGTCCACTGATGATTTCACCCGTTTCATGATGGTTACGCAATTCAGTCCAGCGACGAAGAAAATCTGCTTTTTCTTTCGACAATACCGTTTTGCCACTCTCATCTTCCATCCGTTCAAGATAAACATCCAGTTTCTCACCAACTTCAGGAAGATTATCTTCTGTGAATTCATCTCGGTGGATGACACCTTCAGATTTAAATCCAATATCAATTAGGATTTCCTTTTCATTCATGCCAATCACACGTCCAGTAACAATTTCACGTTCATTTATTTCAGAAAAAGTTGATAAATATCTGTCCTGTTCTTCTTGGGGCACATCTTCGGTTACCTCTGAATTGAGAAGATCTTCCATTGATACTTTTCGAACGTCATTAAAGAGATCGGCTCCCAAGTAATTCAATTCTGCTTTTGCCTCTTCAGCCGGTGTGTCGACTTCTGTAGATTCTTCTGGAGGTGAATCCGCACTAGATAAATCTGCTTCAGGCATTTCTGCATTTGCAGGGTTTACACCATTAGAAGTCGTAGGCGCTTCTTCAACTACGTCAGCGCTGACTGATAATTCTAATGAATCTTCAGTCTGTTCAACGACAGGTTTTTGTTCTATTTCACTCATGTTAGTTTTGTTTCCTATTGTTAATAATTCTTTACTCTGTTGACCATAAAGTCAACCTGTTCTTCAATGGATAATTGTGATGTGTCCAACTCGATTGCATCGTCTGCTTTTTTTAAAGGCGAATGAGATCGTTCCGAATCATATGTGTCTCGTCTTCGAATTTCCTCAACCAAATCATCGATAGATTTTTCTTCTCCAATCGCCTTTAAATCCAATTGGCGCCTTTTTGCTCTCACAAAATCGTCTGCGACCAAAAAAAATTTGAATTTGGCATTGGGAAAAACAATGGTTCCAATATCTCGTCCTTCGATGACACAATCCTTATTTTCCCCTATCTGCCTTTGAATCGTTACCATGTGCTCCCTAACTTGAGGTAGAGCGCTTACTGCACTCACATGGGAAGTAACCTTTGGCTTACGAATGAGCATTGAGACATCCTCATTATTCAGACGGACAATCAAAGCGTCCTCTATCATTTCGATTTGAATATCGACATCTTTAAGAAGAAGCTTAATGGCTTGTTCATCCGTTAACGAAATATGACCCCTTAAAACGGAAAGCGTTACACAACGATACATCGCACCCGTATCCATATAAGTAAACCCTAATTTTCGGGCTACCAACTTAGCACTAGTGCTTTTTCCTGTTGCTGCAGGTCCGTCTATGGCGACAATCATCTTTTTTCCACTCTCAATTAGCCAAGAAATTTACGTTGCTATTGAAAGATAACCAATGAATATGACATTTCATAAAAATTATTAGTTGTTCATTTTTTTTAACGATTTTACTTCTCTCTCTATTAAATCCCGCCATGTACCTATAGGCATATTCCCCAGTTCAATCGGACCAAACTGGATTCGCTCCAAACTAAATAGTTTTCGCTTCATACGGTACATCAATCGTCGGATTTCCCGTTTTTTCCCTTGATATAACCTGAGCATTATAATGGCACGGCCTTTATTTTGTTTTTGTTCAACCACTTCAGCTTTCCCCCATTCTTTTTGACCGATATATACTTTCTTTTCCATTCTTTTGATTTCCCAATCTCGAAATGTTTTATCAATTTCAACTTTGTATATCCGTGGAATTCTATTTTTTGGATGCATGAGTCGGTTGGCCAATTCACCATCATTGGTTAAAATGAGTAATCCAGTTGTATCCTTGTCTAAGCGACCAACAGGAAACAGACGCTCATCCGTTTGAATCAGGTCCATTACCGTTTTACGTTTCAATGGATCTTTGACAGTAGTAATGTATCCAATAGGTTTATTCAATAGAATAAATCTTGTATTGGTCTCAGGTTGGATCCGTTTATTATCAAAACGAACTTCATCAGAATGTTGCACATCATAGGCAGGGTTCATTTCCACAATACCATTTACAGTGACAGTTGCCCCTTGAATAAGCTCATCTGCTTCTCGTCTAGAGGAAATACCTGACTGAGCTAAATATTTATTTAAACGCATCAATTTGATCCGTAAGAACCGGTTGCTCTTCCATCAATTCGGAGATCTCTTTGAGCTTTGGTAATTCTGAAAGACGAATTAATCCAAAGGCCTGAAGGAATGCCTCTGTTGTCATATACATCAGTGGCCTTCCCGGTGCTTCATCTCTTCCTTTAATTTTAATAAGGGATTTTTTCAATAATGTTTTGATGACACCTACACAATCTACTCCTCTAATCGCTTCTATATCTACACGACTAATGGGTTGCTTATAAGCTACAATTGATAGAACTTCTAAAGCAGCTTGAGACAGATGGAGTTGCCCCGTTTTATTGAGTAAACGGCGGACATAAGTATCATAAGCAGGTTTTGTCCGAAGTTGATACCCACCAGCCACATTTTGAATTTCAAATGATTTTCCCTGTTCAATATACTGCATGGATAGTCGATTAGAAACTGCTTCTAAATTTGGGGGATCATTTTCGAATACTATGTTGACTTTTTTTTGTGTCAATGGCTCTGGGCTTGCAAAAAGGAGAGCTTCAATAATGAGATCTTTATCTTCAAGTGCCATTTATTAATTCTTTTCTATTCGATGAATTTCTATATCTTCAAATAATTCATTTTGGTAAATACCAATTTCATTCAACCGCATTAGTTCTAAAATGGCTAAAAAAGTTACAATGACTTCAAGTTTATCTTCACATTTTGCCAATAATCGCTTAAACGTAAGAATGCCATCTCCATCAAAAGATTTCATAATACTATGTTTCTTTTCATCCAGGCTAACGGGTTCCTGATGTAAATCATACGATGTTATAACTGGCATTCTTTCCATAGCTGATTTAAAATATTGTGCCAAATCAAATAAATCCACTTTCCTCAAGTATACTCCTACATCATCAACACCATCAACCTCTTGAACGGCAGAACGTTTATGATGGTAGCTCTGCTCGTACCATTTCATTGACAATTCTCCTGATGCATCTTTAAACCGTTGGTATTCTACTAATTGCTGTACCAATTCAGTTCTTGGATCAATCGGCTCACCTTCTTCATCTAATTCCGGTCTTGGAATTAGCATTCTGGATTTGATACGCATTAGAGAGGCAGCCATAATGATAAACTCGCCAGCCACAGATAAATTCATGGTTTTCATATCTTCAATTAACTGGAGATATTCCGCTGTAATCTGGGCAATGGGTATATCATAAATATCAATTTCATCTCTCCTGATAAAATATAACAAGAGATCGAGGGGACCCTCAAATTGTTCGAGCTTGACTTTATACACGGATATCCCCATAATTTAACCCCATAGCTTCTCTTGCATTTTGGAGGTATGTATCAGCCACAGCACCTGCTTTTTCTGATCCTTCTATTAATTTTTTTATTACAAAATCTTTATGGTTTGATAGATATTCTCTCTTCTCTCTGAAAGGCTCAAATTGGGCCCAAAAACATTCATATAATTCCTTTTTTATATCTCCATAACGTAACCCGGGTGTTTTAAATCGTTCAGCCAATTCTATTTTTTCACCTTCATCGAGAAATAGTGAATACAGTTGAAAAAGAGGTGTGTCCGTATCTTTTGGCTCATCTATTTCCGTAGAATCTGTAACAATGGACATGAACTGTTTTCGAATTGATTTTTCAGACCCAAAAATGGGAATCATATTTCCATAAGATTTACTCATTTTTTGACCATCTATCCCTGGAACCAATTGATTTGACTCCTCGATATCCGGCTCTGGGACTATAAATACTTCACCAAATATTTTATTAAAACGAATGGCAATATCCCGAGTCATTTCAAGATGTTGTTTTTGATCTTTCCCCACTGGGACGATTTCTCCCCCAAATAGTAGTATGTCAGAAGCCATCAGTATTGGATAAGAATACAACCCTACATTTGCAGTCATCCCCCTAGCTAATTTATCTTTATAGGAGGTAGCGCGATCCAATAGCCCTAAATTCACTACATTCGATAGGAGCCATGTGGATTCACACACTTGCGGTACATCACTTTGTATCCAAAATGTTGATTTCTCTGGATCCAACCCCAAAGCGATAAAATCCATAGCTGCATTTAATGTGTTTGAGACCAATAAATCCTTATCTCTAATTGTCGTTAATGCATGATAATTAACAATAAAGCAAAATAGGTCATTCTGTTCTTGATATTTAATCATTCTGGACATCATGCCAAAATAATTTCCAAGATGCAAATCTCCAGATGGTTGAATACCGCTTAATACTCGTTTCATTTAAAAAGACTCCATAAATAAATAAGGTCGCCAGGCCAGTTGTTTTTCATGAATAAACTGTTGAAAGTAATTAATTTTATTTGGTTTTTTGGGGAACCGATTTAAGGGCATTTTTGCTTCTTCTGGCGTCTGATTTCCCTTTTTTCGATTACACACTTGGCAGGCCGCTACTAAATTTTCCCAAGAATCTAAGCCGCCGCGATTCTTTGGTAATACATGATCCATGGTGAGAGTCCCTTTTTTTGTATGGCAATATTGGCACTGGTGTTTATCTCGAATCATTAAATTTTTTCGACTAAGCACCACCTCCATTTGATGGTGTTTTACAAAATCTTTAAGTTTGACAATACTTGGCAACGACAAAGTTGTAGAAGGCGAATGAACCGCTTCGCTATAAGACTCTAATATATCGACCTTTTCATTATAAAACAGGCAAATAGCCCGCCGGGCTGTACAAATATCCATGGGTGAATAATTGGTATTGAGAACCAGAACTGAACGGCTCAGAATAGATCCGATTTTTTGAGAAGAAATCATAGCTTAGAATTTACATCGTTGATTATTTAGACAGAATGTATAAGTGAAAAGAAGTGAAAAAAATCTGGTTCATTAAAATAAGGGTATTGTTAGAAAGTTATTAATGTAAATTCGTGTCAATACTTGAAACATTTTTGCAGCAGGGAAGCTCGTTTAATTCGAGCACAGTACCCGCTACTGTAATCGCTGAGACCCCTTTTATACCATCCGTGAGGAGAAGGTAAGGATTGTTGATGAAGCGAAAGTCAGGAGACCTGGGCAAAATGTACATCCACTGACTTTCGGGAGAAAAGGTCATGATACGAAACCAATTCTATATTTTACATTCGTACCAATTAGACTTTTCCTCGCCATTTCTGGCGGGGACCATTGTATAAACTTCTCCCTTTTTTATTATTAATAAATCTACTTTTGGGTGATCACCCTGCAATAAAAGGGTATGTTCGAAATGGTGATATTCCCTTGGCTAATGCAATTATTGTTCATCAATCAACTGGCACATGGACAGTTTCAAATGAGTATGGATATTTTTCATCGGCGGGAAGCGTTGGAGATACTATTTCAGTATATCATTATGGCTATAAACAATATAAAACTGAAATCTCCCATGAGTCTCCTATCATTATCCAATTAGATCAGAATCCTTTAAAGATGAAAACCGTTCATGTAATTGGAGAAAATAATAAAATGCAGGTAAGTCATTTCCAGGTAAAACCTGGTAGAAACTTGTCTTCTACCCTAAGATTGATTCCATCAGTCATTTTGCGAACATATGGCGGACCTGGAGGGTTAAGTACGGTTTCTTTTGATGGGAGTTTATCAACTCATACTAAGATTATTTGGAATGGAATTGATTTGACCAGCCCCCAAAATGGGATGACGGATTTATCTCAAATTCCAATTGCCTTTATTAACCAAATCTCCATAGGGCGCACGCCTGCTTTATCATATGGATCAGGAAGTATTGATGGGTCTATAGAAATTCAAAGTTCAAAACCATCTATTATTAATTTTTCAACGGGAAGTTTTGGCACCCAATCAATTGCGGCCCGAACGCGTTTTGGGATTAATGGGGGTTCCACATCTGTTGGCCTTGGGCAATATAAATCTGACGGCGATTTTGTTTATAGTCATAATAATAATTCAGGGATTAGAAAAAACAATACATTTTCCCAATCGTTTTATTCATTTGAATCCAGTCATGCGATTACTGAACAATGGTTCGTATTATTACAAACTTTGGTGACAAATCAAAATCGAGGCATACCGGGATTGGTGTTTTCACCTTCGCCAAAGGCAGGCCGTCAAGATGATTTACTATTATCCAAGTTTAAGTCTCTGTGGCAAATTCCGAACCACTTATTCTCTCTATCCGTCACATCGCGAAAAAGCGATGAACATTATATCAATCCACAATATGCGGTTGACAGCAACCATAGCTTATCTACAAGTCAATTAGAACTCGGTTGGGCAACGAATCCCTTGACATTCATTGAAATAGATCAAAATATCGCGATTAAAAAAGAATCTATTTCAAGTACGAATACAAATTCTAACTCTCGAATTATCCAGACTTATACACATACAATTAGATGGAGGTTATCTCAGAATTTATCAAATGAAACCGGCTTTCGATTCGATACAGGAATAGGTGATTTCAACGTATGGACATGGCAATCAGGTATTGAATATTTGGTGAATAATAGTTCTATTTCACTCACGGGTGGTAATGGGTTTCGATATCCAACTTTTAACGACTTATACTGGGAACCCGGCGGAAATGCCTCTCTTTTACCAGAAAAAACAAATTGGGCTCGAATTCACTTGAATGCCCAATTAAAAGACCATCAGTTATCGGTACAATTGAGCTCGAAACAAAGTAGAAACCTTATTCAATGGGTCCCGGGAGAAAGCTATTGGCAACCTCAAAATATTGCTAAGACTAGAAGGAATACGCTTACGTTTACTTTCGGTGGAAGACTCATAAAAATCATCAATTTCACAACCAATTTTACTATGAATGAATCGATAAGTATCAATGAGAAAAAACCCATGCTGTATGCCCCAAAATATTTAGGATCGATCAGTTTAGAGACCAATTTACATCACATTAATGGATGGGTAAATGGCCAATATATGGGTGAAAGAATTACAATGTACAGTTGGCCAATGGATGTGAAAATGAATCCTTATATGGTTTTGACATGTGGGATTAATTACACCATAAACCCAAATATTACAGTTTTATTTTCAATTAATAATCTATTAAACAATAACTATATGACCGTGAACGGCTATCCCGAACCGGGGCGAAGCTTCTCACTTTCAATTCAATATAAACCAAAAAACAAAAAGAAAAAATCATGAAGTTTTTAATAAGAGTAACTATTTTCCTATTTGGCCTCTACTTTATTGGATGTGAGAATATATTCAATAATGATTCCGATCCATTGACAGAAGAAAATATATTTGTTCTCTGCGAAGGAAATTTTGGTCAATCAAATGCCAGTTTGTGGATGGTTAATCCTGAAAATACAGAAGTTGCCGGGCCTATTTATCAAAACCAAACGGGTCTGACATTGGGAGATATTGGTCAATCTATGACAATAGCTGATGACCGTTTATTTGTTGTGAATAATAATAGCCATACGATTGAAGAATTTTCTCTGGGTGGAGAACAAGTCACCCATGTAAAAAGAATAGACTTATCTGAGGCAAGCCCTCGGTATATGGCAGTATTTAAAGATAAAGGATATATCACAGCTTGGAATGTAAATGGTATCATTGTCATTGATCTAAAAAGTTATACCATTGAAGATACAATCGCAATAGATGGGCTTCCGGAAATGATATTAGTGCATGAAAATTTTCTTTATACAAGCGTAACCATGAAACCAGATTGGACGGCAGATAATCGAGTTATAAAAATTTATAATGATGGTACAATATCTAAGTCATTTGAAGTCGTCAAAGGCCCTGGTCAAATGGTCATTCAAGATAACAAATTATTTGTGGCAAGTATTTATTATGGCAGCGATTGGAGTACAAATGCCGGCAACTCAATGATTAATCTCAAAACTGAAAAAGTAGAATCAAATGATTTAGGACAAACAAATGATTTGGGATCTGATCTATTATCCTTTAATAATACTATTTATCGTTCTTATAAAGGAGGGATTGCACCACTAAATCCTAATTTAACAATAGATGGTACCCAAGTAATTGGCGAATTAGGTAGTACATATAGTGCAGCTGCATTTGAGAAATATATTTATTTGTCTGAAACAGATTATGTTGCACCGGATACTGTCTATGTTTATGATTTTTCCGGGTCACTTATTCAAAATTATATCGTCGGAGCCATCCCAGGATCGTTTGCTCTTTTTCACAAAGAAATAGATTGAGCAAATATTTCTAATCATTGAAATACCAAGTGACTCCGAATTGCATCATTCGCCCCAACTGTGGATAGATATGGTTGGGGCGTATCCAAATTAAATCATTCGGAGAAGCGCCGGCCATACTTCCCACTGCATTCAATATATTATCTACTTTATAGGAAATAAGAACATGGGAAATATTGGCCACTACTTCGAAGTGAAGGAGCCATTGATCTGATAATATCCAATCAGAATTCGTATTAATAAATGGAATCTGTTCTATAGGATCAAAACCAAAGGTTTTTAATTTTCCATTGGATCCATCTGCCCAAAGATGTGCATCCATTATTAAATAATCTTTGAAAAAATTAAAATTTCCGTTAATGCCTGTTGTCAATGACGTTCCAATCCCACCTCCATAAATTGATGTATCTAATTGTGATATTATTTTAGTATATATATTCCATCCATTTTTCCATCCATATTGTAGATTCCCACCAATAAATTGAATATTAGAATCTCTTGTTTCATTACCACTTTTATTTCGATAAACCATTGAAACAAATATATCCCCACGCACCTTTTGATTGATAAACCCTCCCTTGACCATAGAGTGATTCCAAAATTCATAAAAACGTTTTCCGTCAGAATCATCTAAAGTAGGATGGATTGGTTTTGGAAAACCAGATGTAACAATATTTGTATAAAAATCGCCCATTTCTTTTTGATAATCAAACTGCCAGGATAAAGGAAATTTGCTACCTTCGTTTTTAATTTGATTCACACCTATGAGGATATTTATATATTTTATTTTTTTTGACGCAAAAATAGTTGACCATCGCAGAAATCGGTTGGTTGTATCCGCATTTATTTGTTGAGAATTATGATTAACACCAAACCCGATCCCCCCAGGAGATTGAAATATTACCTCCAATTGATTTCGATTTATATTTTGATAACTAGAATCAGTAACTGAGGAGTGGTTGGAAAGACGATGTTGAAAAAATTGAGCAAAATATACATCCATTATCCATTGACCAATTGGTTGTTTTAAACGAGCCCCTGCGCTTAGAATATTATCATTTTCAAAACCGTTTGAGGTAGAATCAGGTAAGCCACTCCGAGTAATAAATCGCCCCGCTGATACTTCCAGCCTCCTTTTACCTTTTATGGCTCCATAATCGATACGATAGGAATGGTGAATGGGAGAAGATCCACCACCAGGATAAAAATAATGGCCTGTATTACCCCCATGAGATCGTTTGAATCCTCTTACACCAAGATATTTGTTTAATTGCTCATAATTGGCACCAATTTCTAGTTGGTCAAAAGCATAATCACCTCTATAATAATCAAAGTAACTTTCCACATTATTCGAATCAGGTAATGCACGCCAGGAGGGTAAATTTCCCAATTTAACCGGTTGGAATAAGGAAGATGTATGCGAACCAAACCTTAAGGGATATGATGTATAGGTACCATCAAACAACAGCATACCTGATGACCAATCCCGATTCCAAAGCAAAGCACCATCCTTTATTAAGAATCCGTTTTGACCGGCCCAATCAAATGGTATTAATAACGATGCTTGTGAAAATAATCCTGAATACAGGCTTAAAATAACGGCAAGTTTTTTCATGCTTTTATTTTAAATGTTTAACCACTCGAGGAACAGCAACCATAAATACCAATCCGTTGGATATTTCATGCAGCACTGTGAATCCCAATCCTTTCAAAATTGCTGCCATTACACCGGCATATCCCAATCCTGCTGAAATTGGATAAGTGATTAAAGTGAATACATCATAAATAAGTGTAATAGAGAATCCCATTAGGCATAGGCCTACAATCAAAAGGGTTGTGAATTCTTTTTTATAAAAAACAGGACGAGCCATTCCGCCAATGGCACCTGCCAAGGACATACACAAAATCTGCATAATAAATAATGGGGGAAACGCTAAACCAGACCCCATAGGGTTAAGCCCTGAATAAATAAATACTGCCGTACCGCCAATCAAAATACCCCACCCTATTCCTAAGTGTAATCCAGCAATAAATACAATGACGGTGATTAATTCAATATTGGGGATGAGCATTAAGGAAAATCCCATTCCGACAGCCAGAGCGCAAAAAATAGCTGCTCGGACCAAATTATTCAGTTCCATTATCACCTTTAAATAAGGGTATTCGGAAATAATTATGTCTATTGGTAAATGGCCCCTGTTCTGGATCTTCATCAATTGCCATATCCATTATATTCATTTGGGAATCAACTACATCAATTAAATGGACTAATAATGCTTCTTTAAATGCTGGCTTTTTGGGGCTCTGCCATTCGTATTTGCCCTGATGGGAAAGTATCATATGCTCTACTTTTAATAATAGACTTTTGGGGAATTTTTTGATTTTTCTTGCAGATGTGCGAACCATATCCCTTCCAATCACAATATGCCCAATCAAATTACCTTGTTCCGTAAAAGATGCTTCATAATCAGATTCAATCTCTTTTAATTTTCCGATATCATGTAGTAACACTCCAGTTATTACCAAATCTGAATCCAGATGGTAATGAGGTGCCAATTGAACCGACATTTTTGTCATAGACAAAGTATGTTCCAAAAACCCTGATCGATAATTATGATGCATGGAAACAGATGCCGGGTATGTGAGTAATTTCTCTTTATTCACTGAATATATTTGTTGACATAATTTTCTTAGAAATGGGTTTTTTAATTTACCCATAATACCATTGATTTCTTTCCACATCTTATTCGGATCAGCATTTGCAGTCGGTACGACTAAAGCAGGATCAAATCCATATCGTGCATAATTTTGTACGGTTGCTTTGTTAATGCGTTTGACTGTGAGTTGAGGTCGATCCATAAAATAATCGACTTCACCCTTAATCGCTACGGCATCACCACTTGAGAACTTTTCGTTAAAATCAGCAACCTTTTCCCAAACTTTACCCTGTACTTGTCCTGTACGATCTTTCAGTGTTAGATCTATATATAATTCACCTGATCTAGTATGGCGTAAGTGTTTTTCTACACAAAGGTAAAACCCTTGGATTGAATCACCTTCTTTAAATTTTGAAATTGGGACTATAGTCTTCATTGTATCTAAATTATAAGCCTAAACTTACGATAATATCAATAAATATAACCCATGTCCATCACAATCGAAAAAGTCAGCTATACCAACCAAAAGGATTCTCGAGTTTTAGAGGCTACTTTAATAAAATGGTTTCAAAACCCAAAAGAACTCAATTTGACAAGTCCAAATATGTCCTATCCATTCAAATATAAAAAATGGGTATCAACTTTCTACACCCATGAATCCATTGAAAGTTTTGTTATAAAATCTGATGATTGGATTGTGGGTATTGGGAATCTAAATATTATGTCTGAAACCAATCGGGCCCATGCATTTCATATATTTATTGATGAAGAATATCGGCGTCAAGGGTTAGGTGTTAAAATCATGTCCTTTCTTGAATCTGTAGCCAAAAATAAACAGCTGAAAATTATGACTTCGTGGGTAATGTCAAAGAATAAACCGGCAATTCAATTATATGATAAATTGGGATTTACACAAAAAGAAACTTCAAAAAAGAAAAGCTTTTTTATGGAGAAATCCTTAATCTAATATTTTTCTTTTAGCCATTAAATCGGGGGCAGGGCAGTCCTCACATTTTGGGTCTATTTCTTGGCTCTTCAACTGGTGCATAAAATTTCGAATTACATAAATGAATGCAGCAACCCCGAGAGCCCATGCCAAAATGGTTTGCCAATCCATTAACTAAATCCTAATAACAATCCACCCCGATATACAATAAATGCGCCTGCATAAGCTAAGAAAGTAAGATAACCGATCATGAAAAGTGGCCATTTCCATGAGTTGGTTTCTTGGCGCACAATGGCAAAGGTAGCCATACATTGAGCTGCAAAAACATAAAATACCATTAATGCCAATGCAATTAACGGCGTATATACCGGTGATCCTGTCTTTCCATCAATATCTTGTTGCATAGCTTCCCGTAAATTGACTGTTTCATCTCCCCTATCTTCTACATTATATATGGTCGCCATGGTAGAAACCATTACTTCCCGGGCTGCAAATGACGTCAATAATCCTATGCCAATTTTCCAATCAAACCCCAAGGGTCGAATCACCGGTTCAATTGCATGGCCTATTTTTCCCGCATAACTATAATGAATTGGGTTTTCATTCATATTGGGATCTTCAACTTTGGGGTACGTCGCTAAAAACCAAAGAACAATAGAGATAGCCATTATTATTTTACCCGCATTGACCATAAATAATTTTCCTCTTATAAATACTTGCCGTATCACAGAACGGAAAATAGGTGCACGATATGGCGGCAGCTCCATAATAAAAGTTGATGATGATTTTTCATGGATAAACCGGCTAAATAGTTTAGCCAATACTAAGGCAGTTGCCGTACCCAAAAAATACATCACAACCAATGTTAACCCCTGAAGGTTGAAATATCCTCCGACGGTAACTGGTGGAATAAATGCACTAATCAAGAGGGCATACACTGGTAGCCTAGCGCTACAACTCATGAGAGGTAAAACTAAAATAGTCACCAAGCGTTCTTTCCAACTATCGATTGTTCGCGCAGACATTATCCCTGGTATCGCACACGCATAACCACTCATGAGAGGTAAAATTGATTTTCCGTGAAGCCCCATTTTTGTCATTGCCTTATCTAACATAAAAGCAACCCGTGCCATATAACCCGTATCTTCTAATAATGTTAGGAAAAAGCTTAGGATTAGAATTTGAGGTAAAAAAATAATAATGGCACCGACACCACCAATTATTCCTTCCACAAGTACATCACGTAACATTCCAGATGGAAAATTGATTAATACAAAATCAGAGACACCATCTATTCCTGCTTGAATCCAATCCATTGGAACTGCAGCCCAAGTAAAAATTGATTGGAAAATAAAATATAGAATAGTGATAAATATAGTCGGCCCCATCCAACTATGAGTTAAAACTTGATCCCACCTTTCACTCCTGGTTTCTTTTTGCACGTTGGAGTTACGCTTTGGTTGAATTGCTGGGATAAATTCATCTATCCATTGATACCTTAAAGCCGCTTCCAAAGATTCAATGGGATAACCCAATTCTGAAATAGTTTGACGGCATTGTTCAAATTGCACATCATCATATTCAACGAATGAATTCGATGAAATCTGCCTTAAAGTATGTGCTACCGCAAATTTTTTGGATAGTAGCTTTCGATTTAATAAAAGATCAAACGCGTGAGAGACACGTGGATCTAACCATGGTGTTTTATTATCCATCTCCTGCAAAACATCCATTGACTTTAAAATAGATTTTTTTAAATCATCTAAGCCCTGATTCATTTTGGCTGAAATAGGCACAACAGCAGCCACCCCTAATTCTCTCTCTAATTTTTTATAATCTATTTGACTTTCATGATCGACCCTATCCATCATATTTAAAGCAATTACCATTGGGATATTTAAGTCCAGAAGTTGAGTAGTGAGGTATAAATTTCTAGCCAAATTCGATGCGTCTACTACAGAAACGATTATTGACGGCGGATCCTCACCTTTAGCCCATTCCAAAACCTGATCTGAGACTATTTGTTCATCAAACGATTCTGCCGATAGACTATAAGTACCCGGTAGGTCTAATAAATCAAATACCTTTTCCCTTTCGTTAAAAACAGCGCCTATTTTTTTTTCTACTGTTATACCTGGATAATTGGATACTTTTTGGTTTAATCCTGTGAGAAGATTAAATATGGCTGTTTTCCCACAATTTGGATTCCCAAGCAATGCAACCCATTTTCTTTGATTCTCGCCTGTTTGCTTCAAAGGTGTAAAGTCCGATTTTTTCATTTTATATCAACCATTTTAGCATCATCCCATCGAATGGATAAATAAGATTCACGTACTTTAATTTCAACTGGCCCTTTGAATGGCGTTCGTTTAATTAACCGAATTTCTATTCCTGAAAGAAGACCCAACTCTACTAAGCGAGTTTGTAAATGATGATCTCCATTGATACTTTCTATGGTTCCGACTTCCCCAGGTTTCATATTATTGAGTGTCATTTGGTACTACATTCATCACAAATAATAAATAATTGATGGATATGGCGTATCAGTTTATAGCCATGTTTTTTGATGATAGCATCTTGTCGTGATTCTATTAAATCATCCATGAATTCTTCAATCTTTCCACATTGAACACATATTAAGTGGTCGTGATGGGCTGTATCTATTTTATGTTCATAACGCGCCCTACCATCACCTAAGTCTAACTTTCTAATGAGTTTATTTTTAACAAGAACATCAATGGTACGATACACCGTGGCTCTGGAGACATCACTTCCAGATTGACGGATATCCATATATATTTCTTCGGCATCCCGATGGTCATCCGTTGCACAAAGCTCATCCCATACAGACTGACGCTGAATCGTATAACGCAATCCTTCTTTTTTTAACGCTTGTTTTAACAGATCATAATTCGCCATGATAGATTCCCTCCTTATTGATAATGAGTCTCAGAATTTAACAAAGGAATCCAGTTGAATTAAAGAAAAATTATAATTTATAACGATTGGCTTGGGGTAAAATCAATAAAGATCTACCCCTAATCTTCCGGGGATTCAACCTTTTTTAAATTGGCAAATTTCACCACAAGTTTTTTCTTTAACCCATCTTTAAATACAATACCCACCCGTTGGTTTTCTCCTTGACCGCTCAATGCCATGACCTTACCAACACCAAATATGGCATGTTCTACATAATCACCAACCCGGAAATCATCAAATACAACTACAGTTCTACTTACAGCTGTTTTTGTAAATCGACCTGGGCGGCCACCGATCACTTTTCGTGTCAAAGCAGATGTAAATGAAATCTTCTCAAGTTTATCTTCCGGCATTTCATAAACAAAGCGAGATACCATTCCATATAATTCATCTGAACCAATCCTTCTCCGGTGATTGGCATACATGAGATAGACTTTCTTCATCGCACGGGTAAGACCCACATAGAACAATCGCCTTTCTTCCTCTAATTTTTCAGCTGATTCTAAGGCACTATATAAAGGAAATAAACCATCCTCTAAACCGGTGATAAAGATAACTGGAAATTCTAGACCTTTTGCTGAATGAAGCGTCATTAACGTGACACGATTTGTTTCATCATTCCATTGATCTAAGTCCGTTAATAAAGAAACTTCCTCTAAATATTGAGACAATCCACCATCAGGCATTCTCAACATAAATTCATCCACACTCTTGAGAAATTCCATAACATTTTCAAGACGTTCTTGATCTTCAGGCGCACTACTTTCACGGTAATATCGAATAATTCCTGCCTCCTCTACTAGGGCACGAACCAATTCACCTGCATTGAGTTTGGGTAATAACTCATTATATTTTTTAATTATAGTATAAAAGGTTGTTAAGGAATCTGCTTGTTTTCCACGGATACCCATTTCCTCAGGTGAACATAACACTTCTACCATTTCTGTTTTTTTCTTTGATGCTTGAATAACGCATTTATCCACAGTTTTCATACCAATCCCCCGTGGAGGGAAGTTGATAACGCGACGTAAAGATATTGTATCTTTTGGATTTACAATTAAAGAAAGATAACCAATTAAATTTTTAATTTCTTTTCTTTCATAAAATCGAAATCCTCCCACAATATTATAGGGAATCCCTGATCTACGAAAGGCATCTTCTAAAGATCGGGATTGAGAATTGGTACGATATAAAACGGCGAAATCACTAAAATTGCGTTTCTGAAGTTTGATTTCTTTCTCCAAAGCATTGATGACAGCATCCGCTTCTTCCATCTCGTCGTTTGTTTCAATCAATCCTAATTTTTCTCCCGCACCATTGTGAGGGATAAGTTCTTTCGGGGCACGATTTTTATTATTTTTAACTACTGAGGATGCCGCTTCAAGGATATGGGCAGTAGAACGATAATTTTTTTCTAATTTAAATACTTCACAATTGCCAAAATTCTTTTCGAAATCTAGGATATTCCGAATATCGGCACCTCTCCAGCCATAAATGGATTGATCATCATCTCCAACCACACAAATCTGGTGGTGCCCATCGGCTAAATATTTCACAAACATAAATTGGGGTTTGTTCGTGTCTTGATATTCGTCAACAAGAATATATTGCCATTTCTCACGATATTTTTCCAGTATTTTTGGGTGTTTTTCAAAAATAGTTAATGGAAGAATTAATAGATCATCGAAATCAACTGCATTATTTTTAATCAATGCTTTTTGATACTTATCATATATATCTGCATACGTTTTTTCAAGTACTAAATGGGCCTTCTTTTTTGCTTCAATAGGATTAATCAATTTATTTTTAAAATAACTGATTTTATGCCTCACCTCCTGAGGTGTTACATAATTTTTGGGGATATCCATAGATTCAATAACAACCTTTACGAGTGATTTTTGATCTTGAACATCAAAAATAGAGAAATCTGGAGTATACCCAAGGTTGTGAATTTCCTTTCGCAAAATCCGAGCACAAATAGAATGAAATGTACCAATATTTAAAATTGATTCTTTCCCTGGGACCAATTTAATTACACGCTCTTTCATTTCCTGAGCTGCTTTATTGGTAAAAGTGACGGCAAGAATATTTTCTGCAGGAATCAGATTTTTCTGGATGAGATGGGCAATCTTATGGGTCAATACTCTCGTTTTTCCACTACCAGCTCCCGCAAAGATTAATACTGGCTTACCGAAGGCTTCTACTGCTGCTTTTTGTACTTTATTTAGATTTTTTTTACTCATATTTACTATTCTTGTCCATTTTTTGCTTTCTGTCTTCTGGCCAATCGTTGAAGTTTATGAAACTTTCGTTTTGCAGTATTGTGTTCTTTTTGTGTCCTGGAAAATGTATGATATCCGTCGCCTTTTGCCACAAAGTATAAATATTCAGTATTTGCTGGATATAAAGCTGCTTTAATAGACTCAAATCCTGGGTTATTTATGGGTCCTGGTGGAAGCCCATAATTTAAATATGTATTATATGGCGATTTGATTTTCAAATCTTTGTTTAATAATCGACGCGGTCCATCATCGACGATATATTGTATAGTGGGATCTGCTTGAAGCCGCATTCCTTTATCAAGCCGATTATGATACACACCTGAAATTACCGGTCGCTCTGTATTATAAATTGCCTCTCCCTCGATGATTGAAGCCAATGTAATCACTTCCTTTTCTGACATATTCAACTTTTTCATTCGATCTTTAAATTCATCAATAAAATGGTTTTTATACTCTTCCACCATTCGATTGATTATTTCTTGAGAGGATTCATCTTCGGAAAAACGGTAAGTTTCCGGAAAAAGATAGCCTTCAAATGAATCACCATCAATCCCCCATTTCCAGAGTAATAACTCATTTTTACACGCTATTTCAAATTCGTGCGGATCTATCCCCAGTTTGTTTTCTAATTCTTTTGCAATCATTGCTATTGTCCATCCCTCTAAGATGGCCACCCGCTTATTCAAATGAATACCATTAACCAATTGATTAATGATATCAAAATTGGTTTGTGCTTTTACAAGCTTAAAACGACCCGCTGGAAAATCTTTTTCATATCCCAATGTTTTTACAGCCAACTTAAAAGAACGCGTATTTCGAATCACATTGTGATCCTTCAAATTCGCACCTACCTCTTGGAGGGACGCGCCTTTTTGGATGGTCACTTTCACAGAATCATAGGGGTTACCTTGGGGCCAAAATAATACTAGGCTATAAAAAGCCAATAGTATGCCCAGTACCACCGCAGCCATAATCCCAATAAAAGATTGACCCAGATGAAATGGAGATTTATTCATCATTTTCGGGGGCGAAATCTATTGGTTTAACTGTATTCATAGCAAATTTTATTGTGTCTTTTTTTAGAATCAACAAAATGATTAAAATCTGAAAAACAGATTGGTAGACCAAAGTGGTAATTGTAATTTTGCCGTCGCTATGAAGGATAAAAAAAGTAATAATGGCGTTCATCTATTCGAAGGATGGGCATTTGGAAAAATTAATTATATTATTTTTTCCATTGGAATTGGATTGCTTTTAGCTGGGTATACATTGATGGCTAATGGTTCTGTAAATAGCTTTCAAAGCATATCACTATCACCAATACTCCTTTTTTTAGGATATATTGTTGTGATACCTCTGGCTTTAGTTTACCGAGAAAATAAGTAAAGCTTATTTACAGTTTGGGATCGTAGTTCAGTTGGTTAGAACGCCGGCCTGTCAAGCCGGAGGTCGAGGGTTCGAGTCCCTTCGGTCCCGCCGGACAGGGGTCAGGATGAACACTTCATTCTGGCCCTTTTTTTTATCTAAATGTAATGTGTAAATATTATCCTTTCGCTAAAAGTAATTATATATATTTGGTTCATTATAGAAATTTCTATTTGCATTAAAACCTTAATTTGATTCCTCCATTAATAACAAAACCATCAACTGGTGCATAAATGTCATTGAAAATTGGATTGGAAATTGGCCCAGAATAAATCTCATCGAACTTTGTCTGTCGCGTATCTGTAAAATTTTCAAAGTTTATAAATAATGAATAATTTCCCCATATTCTTTCGGTCATTAATCCAAATATCCAATACGCATTCCCGGTTCTGCCATCGTTTAATTTTTGCTGACTAAAATAATATGCTTCCAAACCAATTCTTATTTTATCATGCACTTCATATATGAGCACATTATTCAATCGATGAGGAGCCACCAGTGGAATTTTTACTGTTTCTTCCTCAAAATGTTGTTTCACATCAGCAAAAGTATGACCAATAAATAGTTTAAAATGTTCATAGGAAAGTTTAATGTTAGTTTCAACACCTTGAGAAATAATTTGATTGCTTGATTGTAGGAATTCGTATTTTCCTAATATTGGCTCAAGCGTGATTGGATTTTCTATGTTTGTATAAAATATTAAAGAATTAATACTGAAAATCAATTTATCTGTTAAAGTGGTTCTATAATTAATATCAAAATTGCTACCGAAAGATTCCTCAGCATTTATATTATGGTTATTAATAGGGCTCACATTTCTAAAATTTAATTTTTCTGAATCCTCTGTGAAAACAGTTGGCATTTTATATCCCATACCACCCCCCACTCTGAATGTTAATTTTTGATTGGCTTTCATCAACATAGAAAATCGTGGTAATATAAATAGCCCATATTCATCCTGATGATCTAAGCGAAGACCGGTTTCCAAATGCATCTTCTCTGAAATATTCCAAGTATTTTGTACAAAACCACCTAATGTTAAGTGGTGATAATCTACCTTTACAGTTGAGTCAATCTTTTCTTGAGAAAATCGATCAGTCAAAAGATTTAGACCAGCCACCCACTCCAACCGTTCACCAATATTTCTAATATTCAATTCGCTGAATGAAGTTAATTGTAAACCAGAGAAATTATAGTTGGGGATTTCCGCACTTCGTTTATAGCTACTGATAGTATTTTTTATAGATATTCTTGATTTTTCTGATTGTTGATGTGTCAAATCAAACAAGGTACTAAATCGAGTTGTTTTATTATTTTCAAAATAAGTATGTATACTATCAGACCTCCCTTGAATATAGTCTAAATCGCCCCCTATTCTATCTTCTAAAGTGCTATTAAATCCTAAGTTGAAAGATGTTATATCATTAAGATAAACGTATACTTTTGGATTGAATGTTAAACGCTCAAATTTCGGGATTGCAGTAAGACCTATGTTTGCAGGATCGTAGGGTGAGCCCATATTATAAGATGTAAAAATGGTAGTTCCAATTTTTTCATTTTTTTTCGAATAAAAACCACTGACATCTAATCCCTTAGCAGAAGTTCCATTCAGTAAAAAACTATAGTAATTTTCTTTTTCTGGGATTCGGGAAACAAGATTAACCAGTCCTGCAATTGCTCCACCACCATATAGTGTTGATGCAGCCCCTTTTATTACCTCTACTTGCCGTAAATCAAGAGGAACGATTTGCAGTAAACTTAATCCACCCGAGAATCCTGAATATAATGGAAATCCATCCTTCAATATCTGTGTGTATTTTCCATCAAGTCCTTGTATGCGAATACTGGAATTATAAGATGTAGCAGATGTTTGTTGTGTTTGAATGCCAGTGCTTTCATTGAGTAACATTCGAATATCACCGGGTTTCATATTTCCTTTTTCATCCAATTCTTCACCTGATATGGCTTCAACTCTTGTAGGCTCATCGTCAATCGTTCTACTAGACCGCGTTGTTAGAACATAGACTGCTTCCATTTCCTCTGCATCATGTTGAAGGAAAATTTCTAATGGGCTATTTTGATTCAATGGAAAATCAAAATTAATTGACCATTCTTTATACCCTATATAAGTGATATTGATTTGGTGGTTTCCATTGGGCACATTGATAACTTCCACGAAACCGTCTGCATTAGTCGTTGCTCCAATACTTGTACTTTCTACAAATACATTAGCACCAACCAATGGATTATTACTTTCTTGATCCTTTACGGTTGCCTGAAAGATATTTTGGCACCAAACAAATGTTTGATAGAAGAATAGAACTAATAAGAAATTTATTATTTTCATTTTTCCCTTTAATTAATATATATCTAATCCTCACATATGAATGTAAGAACAAATAGCGGGAAAACAAAAAAACCCGTTTTCTCATCGAGAGATCTGGGTTTTTTATTTTATGCTATTTATTAATATGATCTGGTTTTAAGAACAGGCATACGCACTCGGAAAGCAAGATAAGAAAGCAATCGCCAGTCTCAATTCTCTTTTATCAACACATTCACCAATTTTATGGGTATTTTGTTCCATCCCAGGTCCAATGCCAAATATGGCTGGATGTTTATATCCACCTGCATGCACCCAATCTTTTTGATTGGAAATTTCGATCGTATCAGTCTCTTCTGGTATCGGGAATCCAACACCATCTGTAGAAAATATCCACCGATCAATGCGCGGTTCTCTCCGTAAAGTTCCTGCCGTTTCCACTTCTGTTTCCACATTTGGTGAAACCACATTTCGATACACATCTGCGGCTGTTTGAATGGCTGGATGTTCTTCGGGTGTAGCCCAGCCCATATAAATTTGTTTATTTCCTGGTCTGTAATTACGCCACGTTAAATCGTCATATTCAGGGACAGTAACATCCACATCCAATCCTGCATCCCGTGCGCGTTTTACTGATTCGAGATTCTCAATATCCTGAACCGCTTTCTCAGGAATTTCACCAACCGTTAATCTTCTGTCAAACCTGAACGTAAATCTGTCCGGGACTGCACAATCACTGGGAGTTTCCAATTGTGCCCAAGATGCGGTTCGTGTTCCATGTCCTAAAAATGAATCATCTTTAAATCCTTCTCGATCTTTATACTTTTGAGCAGCTTCGGCAATAATCGCGCCACTGAACTCCAATGGATTTAATCCTTCCCATGGCATAGATCCATGACAAGAACGGCCTGTGACAGTCACTTTAATTTGCATCCGCCCCCGTTGTCCGCGATAAATTCCAAGCGCACCTTTATTGGCATCTCCTGTTCCTTCAGTTAGAATTACCACATCCGGGACCAAATCTGCACTGGCACCTGGCAATACCTTATTCATGAGATACATGGGCCCAGCTCCGTCATTATCTTCTTCTGCCACTGTACCATAGGCACGAATAATCGACCCTTTGAGTGCGCCCTCATCTGCCAGCTCTAACGCTATTTTTGTTGCAATAATTTCTGAAATAACACCACCCAATTGATCTGCTGAACCGCGACCAAAAATAAGATTATCCCATTCATTCTCTGGCGGTAAATAACCCAATTCACTTTTTAAAAATTCTTTAGAAATATTTTCCGGTTTTAACACACCATCATATACATCAACACTGCCGTCCGTCTTCGCAAGCCATTGATCTCTCAATGCACCCACCGTATCCGTATGTCCATCAAAATAGATTATGCGTTTTTCTTCATCAGGGATTCCATCATTGATATCTTTGACTGTCCAAACAATATTCCCATACTCATCGAACCAAACATCTTCTTCTGATCGAACCGCTTTTATTTCTACAATACGTTTTTTTAAATATTCTAAACGGGGGCCTTCATGGTTACTCAAACCACAATCCGGATCACCACCTTGGTTAATCGGTTTATCCACATAATCCGCAGGAATGCGAATCGCTTCTTTTAATAATTCTTCTGCTAATGGTAAATATTTTTCACTTAATTCCGTAATTCTTCTGTACAAGGCATTCATTAGTAGTTTCCTATTTCCTTACTTATTTAATTGGTAATTGGTTTATTCCATTCAACACCTTTTCTGGTGTAATGGGGCATTCTCTAATTCGTACACCACAGGCATTATAAATGGCATTTGCAACAGCGGGTGCGGGCCCATTAATGGGAATTTCCGCCACTGCTTTGGCGCCATAAGGTCCTGTAGGTTCATCCGTATGGACGAATTCTGCAATTATCTCCGGCATATCAATGGATGTATAAATATGATAATTTTCAAAGTCTGTATTGATAGGTCTCCCCTTATCATCAAAAATCATATGCTCCGTCAATGTCATTCCTAAAGATTGGGGAATCGCACCTTCCGCTTGTCCTTCAGACATTTGCGGATTAATGATTTGACCGGAATCTGTAATGGATACAATTTTATTCACTTTTACAAATCCGGTTTCCGTATCCACTATAACATCAGCAAATGTGGCATTGTAAGGTGGTGGACTATCGTAACTGACTTTGGAAGCCACAGCCTGAATCTGGGTTTGATGATCCGTATAGAAAGATTTTGTGCAAATATCTTGATAGGATATGGATTGTCCATCCGTAGATACAACTTGATTATTTTCAATGGTGGCTTCATCCACTTCAAGCAGTTTTTTACCTTGTTCTAATATTTGAGAAAGTACATCTTCGGCTGCTTTCTTAACCGCAGCACCAGTTACATAAGTTGTGCTGGATGCATAAGCGCCCGTATCGAATGGTGTTGTATCTGTGTCTGATGAAATAACAATCATTTTATCTACCGGAACGTCCAGAACTTCTGCCGCAATTTGAGCTAAGGCAGTATCTGAACCAGTTCCTAAATCCGTGGCACCCATATTCAAGTTAAAGCTGCCATCTTCATTCATTTTAATGAACACAGAGCCCATATCGATACCGGCTATACCCGAAGCTTGTGCAACGGTAGCCATTCCAACACCCCGACGAAAAATACCTGATTTCTTTTCATTTTTTAAAGTATCCCAATCAATCAATTCACGTCCACGATCGATACATGCATCTATGCCGTTGGATTGTAAGATTACAGGAAATCCCTCTCTCCCTTCTCCCAAAACTTTGGCGATGGGGACATCTTCCCCTTCTCGAAAATAATTTTTCTTCCGCAATTCAATGGGATCCACATTCAATTGTTCAGCAATTTCATCCATCAGTGATTCCAAAGCAAAATAGCCCTGGGGTGCACCATAGCCACGGTAAGCTCCAGCGGGTGGTAAATTTGTATAAACAGCATTCGCTTGGATTCTCACATTCGGCGCACGATACAATGCCAAGGTTTTACTGGCACTCACAGACATCACCGTTAAAGCATGTGGCCCGTATCCACCGCAATTTTGAAGTATTTCCATATCAATGGATTGCATCATTAAATCTTTATTCAATCCAATTTTATACGTCACCTTTTGGGGATGGCGAGAACGAGCTGCATAGAATTCTTCTTCACGTGTGTATTCTAACCGACACGGTTTTCCTGTATTTAACGTAACTGCAGAACATACTTCTTCATTTAGGATTTCTTGTTTTCCGCCAAATCCGCCCCCAATTCTGGGTTTTATAACACGAATTTTCCTTACAGGAATATCTAATATTTCTGCCACCACTCGACGAACGTGATAGGGTACTTGTGTTGCTGTTCGTATAATCAGACGATCATTTTCATCTAGCCATGTTAATGTTATATGGGGTTCAATACTGCATTGTTGTGCGTAAGGTGTAAAATATGTTCCTTCAAAAACATAATCAGAATCATTGAATCCTTTTTGTACATCCCCTAATTCTTCAGAAATATTCGCAGCAATATTTCTCGATGCATCATGCAGAAAGCTAAAGCCATCTTTGCCTGGATGAATCACAGTATCATTATCTATGGAATCTCCCATGTCAAAGATGGTTGGCAATTCTTCATATTCAACGTTAATCAAGGCCAATGCTTCTTCCACCACTTCTAATGATTCCCCGGCAACGACTGCCACACGATCGCCAACAAACCGCATCGTTTTATTGAACATACTTGTATCTCTTGGGGATGGTTCAGGGTATCCTTGTCCCGCTGTAGTAAAATAATGGGGAGTAAAATCTTCGTGTGTTAATATAATTTCGATGCCATCTAATGCGAGTGCCTTGCTTTTATCAATGGATACAATCTTTCCATGAGCAATTGGGCTATGAAGAATTTTTGCATATAAATAATCTTTTTTCGGCATATCATCTGCAAAAACTGCCTTTCCTTTTGCCAAGGATAATCCATCCACGCGACGTGTCTTTTTACCAACTATCTTCATTTTGGCTCTCCTGTGGCTAAATAATTCATAGCCGCTTTAACCGGTTTCACATAGCCGGTGCATCGGCAATACACGCCGGCTAACACATCTTTAACATCCGATTCATTTGGATTATCTTTTTCTCTTGCCAATGATTCAATGGCTAAAACCATTCCAGGTGTACAGTAACCACATTGTATTGCACCTTCTTCAATAAATGAATCCTGCAATGGGTGCACATCTTGTCCATGGGCAAACGATTCAACAGTCTCAATATTTTTACCAGACACTGTGTGTATAAGCATGAGAGACGCATTCATCATGTTTCCATCTACCAAAATAGTATCCGCGCCTGTTTCACCCTTATCTGAACCATATTTAACACTGAAATACCCTTTATCCCGAAGAAAATCCAACAGGGTTGTTCCTGGACGAACATTGGCTGAAACTTGCTTTCCATTTAATTGAAATTGAATCATAAAGCATCTCCAACTCTATTAACTGCTGTTGCAATCAAATTTTCTTTATAATCCAAAGATCCCAAATGATCAGCAGAAAATTCTTTCACTGCATTTCCCGCAAATTCTTTACTTATTTCTGCAGACCAATCTTCTATCAAACAAGTAAATGACTGAATTTTATTCGTCGTTCCGCCCACTGAAAATTCGAATTGATTTTTGCGTTTCACTCCAGAAACAATGACAATAGCTGGAGCCGATTCTAACAGGGAGAATCTTTCTAATTCAATTCCGCTAATTCGCTTGGGGAAATAACTTATTTTGGTAACAATTCCTGATCCATCCCAATCCCGGATTGATACGGATCTCTCTGTGTCAGTAAATACTGTTAGGTCCGCATTCACCGCGTGTAGGAAAAGCATAACTTCAGAATTCGGACGCCCTTTGCCAATTTCACCACCAAAGGTTCGCTGGTTTCGAATTTGCTTGGATGGACAAGATAATTTAATTCCTTTCAGTAATCGGCATTCCGGGTTAATGGAATAAACTATATCTAAAAATGTTTGAAGGGTCGCTCCTGCATCTATATGAACTCCGTCGATGCTTGCTATGACTCCATCCCCGACTAAATCATTAATATCAATTAACGATTGAATATTTGGATTTTTATCTGCCACCAAATAACTACCACCAGAAAAAAGAGTTGTATCTATATTTTTTAATGAAACCACTGCTTCCTTAAGTGTACTTGGTTTTTCTACTGTTTTAATTGAGTACCACATTTAATTCTTATTTTTTCCTTTGCGTTTCTTTGTGACCTTCGTGGTTAACGAAACTTAATTCCTGTTTTGTCTTGTGCTTTTGTTAACATGCTTTCTGCAATTCTGTTGTGCAATGATGCTAATGACTCTTCATCGATGGTAGTGTGACTATTTTCGATTTGAATCTTTCCATTCACAATTAAATGATTTACTGATGATGTTCTTACGGAAAATACAAGTGAAGCAACCGGATCAGAAAGACCACCAGCATATTCTAATCCTTCAACAGAAAACAAAGCTAAATCTGCCTGCTTTCCTACAGATAATTCGCCAACATCATTTCTTCCCAATACCGATGCACCACCACGGGTAGCAAGCCATAAAACATCTCTTGCTGTGAGCCAGCATTCTTCTTCTCGAAGCCGTGATAGCATCATGGCATTTCGAATATCCATAAGCATACTTCCAGCATCATTTGACGCAGATCCATCCACACCAATACTCACTCGGACTCCGTTTCCCATCATTTCTTTAATTCTTGCAATACCGCTCCCCAATCGCATATTGGATGTTGGACAATGACTCATCCCCGTTCCCGTTTCTGCCATACGTTGAATTTCTTCATCATTTAGATGAATCGCATGGGCATACCAAGCATTGGAGTTCATCCAACCAAGTTTATCCGCATAAATAGCGGGACGATCGCCGTATTGTTCAATACAAAATGCTTCTTCGTCTAATGTTTCTGCAAGATGGGTATGTATCTGCAACCCATTGGCTAAAGCAAATTCGGCTGTAGATTTCATGAGTTCAGGTGTCACCGAAAAGGGTGAACATGGCGCCAAAGAAATACGCGTCATTGCACCGTCTGTATCGTCATGATATATTGATAGGAGTCGTTCTGTATCTTCCTGAATTTTTGCTTCTGTTTGAACGGTATCATCCGGGGGTAAACCACCTTGCGATTTCCCCAATGACATAGACCCACGTGTAGGTTGAAACCGAATGCCCAATGCTTTTGCACTTTCAATTTCTGCGTCAATAAGCTCATCACTTGTATGGTGGGGGAATAAGTATAAGTGGTCAGAACTTGTTGTTGTCCCTGACTTCATGAGTTCAATCAATCCAGTTTTTGTGCTCACAGAAACAGCTTCTGCTGTTAATTCTCTCCACACTTCGTAATGATTCGTCAACCAACTGAACAATGGTTGATTTTGCATTAATGGAATATTTTTTGTTAGTGTTTGATATAAATGATGATGTGTATTAATGAATCCCGGAAGAACAACCATACCAGTTGCATCTATAACTTTGTCCACCTTTACATCTAATTCATTTGGGCCAAGAGATGTTATTTTATCATCTTCGATTAATATGTGCCCGCCAGAGAATTCTTCTTTCGAATCATTCATTGTAGCAACAGCTAACGAGTTTTTGATTAATATTTTACTCATGATTCCCCCGAAACAAGTAATGGATATTGATTTAAGTTTTCAAATAACGAAATCATTTCCGCTAAATGAGATAGTATTAAGTCACTCTTTCCGTTTGCAAATTGAGCGGATAATATTTCATAATTGGATGAGTCCATTTTAACATCTATCGCTTCTGAATTATATATATAACTCCCATCCGTTAATTTGAGCGACGATTGAATTCCATCGTTTTTTGAGAATAATGTTTTTCCATCTATCCAATATCCTTTTTCTTCCAAATCATAAGTTTGTTTGGAAAGATAGAACTGGGGTTTTGTTTTATATGGATCACCAGATGTTGGACAAAATGTGGTACAATTCCCACATTCGTTACAAAAGTCACCAATATTTATAATTTGTGGTTCTTGAGATAATTTAAATATGCTATCTTGTTTTGAATTAACCCCAGTTTCTGTCTTTGATACTGAATATACAGGATAAGACTTTGGCGATGCCATATAAGATAAATTTGCCAAATTCGGACAGACACTCACACATACATCGCAAACTTCATCACAGTACAAACATCTATCTGCTTCACTCATGGCTTCTTCTTGCGTTAGAGTACGCGTAACCAAATCAAAATTAATCCGTTTATTTGGATCTAAATGTGGCGTAGTGAGTCCATACTCCCGAAAAGCCATTTTCTTTTGATATTCCTTTTTGTCCAGTCGCAGAGTTCGGTCATTTGCATCACTATAACTATGACCAAAAGCTTTTATCATATTTAACGCAGCATTTCTTCCATCGCCCACCGCATTTATAACCGAAGACGCACCACGGACAACATCTCCACCGGCAAAAACATTTGGAATCTTTGTTTCATTTGTTTCAGGGTTGACACGTAAATCTTGCCAAGATAAGAAATCAAATGCAATATCCTGCCCAATAGAAGGAATAATCGTGTCGAATTCTAAATCAATTTCAGATCCTTCAATTTTTACAGGTCTTGCTCTACCACTATCATCTGCTTCCCCCAATGCCATTCTTGAACATGTTAGAAAAATATTTTCAGTATCATTGGCATAAATTTTTTCAGGTGCAGTTAATTCTTCCAATATGATTCCTTCATCTAATGCAGCTACAATTTCTTCGATATCTGCCGGCATTTCTTTCATAGTTCTGCGATAAACAATTGTCACATCGGCTCCTAATCTCCGGGATGTTCTTGCTGCATCCATAGCCGTATTTCCACCACCAATAACGGCTACCCGTCCGCCCAATTCATTTATTTCTCCCCGCCGTACTTTGGATAAAAATGCTAATGGTTCCATTACAATTGGAAGAGATTCACCTTCAATATTTAATTTTTTATTATTTTGAGCTCCAGCACCGAGATATATCGAATCATAATCTTTCTGAAGTGTGTCAAACATGTTTTTATCCACGTCAGAATTGTAATGAATGTTTACACCGACTGATTTCACCAAATCTATATCATTATTGATACTTTCGTCTAACAATCGAAAAACTGGTATAGCATCAGATACCATCCCGCCTGAAAAAGGTTTTGCTTCATAAATATCAACTTTAAAACCATCCATAGCTAAAAAATAGGCACATGATAGTCCCGATGGACCTGCACCAACAATTGCTATTGTTTTCCCATTAAATGGTTTTGGTTCAATTTGGACACCTTGACTATTTTCTTGTGCAAATCTTTTTATTTCTCTGATAAGAAGAGTGCTATCTAAATTGTTCCGAGTACACTTCTGTTGACATAAATGGTCGCAAACTGACCCTGTAACTCCGGGCATTGGATTTGTGTTTAAAATTGTTTCATACGCACTATTAAAATCACCTTGGGCAACATGATGCATATATTCAGGTATTTCTTGGTCTGTGGCGCAATTTTCAATACAGGGAGCAGAAACACAATCATATGCGGTCAATGTTCGAGTTGTTTTGATTGAATCAAAATGTTTATTCTCTTTTTGGTACGCTGGGTTATCTAAAACAGATTCAGCATATAGATTTAATTTTTCTAATCCCGCTCGATGTACGTCTGTTTGCCCTGATCCATTAAATATAAATTCATCAATGGTTGTAGCACCCTTCTCGGAAAACCGCTCATTTATTTCATGTAAATATTGTGCTAACCGAGTATAACCACCCGGTTTTAAGATATCTGTACAAACAGTAATCGGTTTAATATTTGCTGCTAAAACATCTGAAACATTAAATGCATCCATCCCAGCGGAAAATGAAATATCCAATTGTCCATCAAATTCATTTTGGAGTTTTGCGGCCACATTGATGCTGATTGGATGAAGAGATCGCCCACTCATATACATCATTTTTTCATATTCGGGGAAAATGGATTTATGGTTTTGAACTTCCAAAGTGTTGGTCAATTTCAATCCAAATTCAACGCTGTTTTCTTTCGCTTTTTTCTGCAAGTTTTGTATCAGCTTAACACCATCGGGGTATTTCAAATCATGACCAAATGCTTCATCTGGAACTATCACATCTTTATAACTCAGGTGTTGATTTAAAATGTCTCGTAGTTGATCCGGTCCCAATAATGTTGGATTAAGTTTTACGGTGGTATGATACTTTCTTTCTTCAATCAAATACATTCCAATAGCTTCAATTTCATCGGGTGGACAGCCATGCATCGTGGATAATGTGAGGCTATTTGACATTTGTGCCGGAATATTTAAATTTTTCACATTTGGGTAAATATCCGAAATTTCATTTAATCGTTTATCTAATTCATTTTGACCATTTTCCATCAGATTCAAAAAACCTTGAACATTTGCATTTTTTATACCGGCTAAATCATAGCCAGCACTCATATTAAAAATTCCACCTAAATCTGTATTTGTCCCCCAATCATACTTATCTTTCAAAATATGAATTACAATCCAGGCATTTAAATATTCTGAATAGGATTGATGCAACTTTAATTCTTGAGACCATTCGCAATTATAACCTTCATCCTGCATGTCGATACATGGTTTTGATACTTCTAATTCATCTAATGTTTGAATGGTTTTTAACTCAATGTATCGTGCACCCATAAGCCAAGCCAAAATGATATTTTGTGACATTTGTGTGTGGGGACCAGCAGCCACGCCGATAGGCGTTTCCATGAGTTGTCCGTATCGTTGCAACCGAAATACATCTTTCTCATCGGGATTAAAAAACAAATCCTTGGTGACGCCAAAGATAGTTCCCTGCTTTTCTTCTTCAAAAATCCATTTTAATAAATGACTTAATTCAATTGGATAAAGTTTATCTGACATATATCTCTTTTATTATGTGCATTAATACATTTTTTATTACTTTGGACCGATAACTGGCTGTTGCTCTAATATCATCAATAGGAGATATTTCATCATCAACCAATTGAATAGATTCATCTACATCGCTGCCACTAAAAAGGGCGTCTGTAAATGTCTTTAAATAGATGACTGTGGGCGCAACTGATCCCGCCGCTATCTGCAGTGATTTCCAATTATTATTTTCATCTATCTCGTAAGCTATTGCAAAATTCACAACGGATATAGCCATAGATTGACGTAATCCTAATTTATAAAACAGAGATTTAATCGATGATTTTGGAATTACAATCCCCACAACAATTTCATCTGATTCTAATATAGTTTTTCCAACGCCAGTGATAAATTGATGGATTGGTACTACTCTTTCACCTTTTAGCCCAGAAATCTGGATTACTGCATTATGAACATACAATCCGGGTAATAAATCGCCTGCTGGAGATGCATTACATATATTTCCTGCTATCGTAGCTCTATGACGAATTTGAACGCCTGCAAATTGACATGTAGCTTCATATATAGATGAAAAGTGTTTCTTTATTATATCTGATTTTTTCAAATCTTGAACTGTTGTTAATGCACCGATTTTAATATCCGTTTCTGATTCCTTAATTCCGATTAATTCAGGGATTTTTTTAATATCAACTAGCACATCAAGTTTTAATGATGGATTGTCTTGCCAACGGGGTAGCACATCTGTCCCCCCGGCTAAAATATTCAAATCATGATTAGAAAGAAATAAATCTTTCAATTCTTCTAATGATTTCGGAGCAAAATATTTCATGATTGGTTAGCCACAGTTTCGATGGCATTTACAATTTTTTGATAACCAGTACATCTGCAAATATTTCCGGATAAATCTTCTTTGATTGTATCCCGGAGTGGTTGTTCGTGGTCCTTGATTATTTGCTCACCGGATAGAACCATTCCTGGAATGCAATAGCCACATTGAACCGAATGGTGGTCTACAAATGCTTTTTGCATTTCATTCAGTGTACCATTTTTAGATAGTCCTTCAATGGTTGTGATTTCTGCGCCATCAACTTCAACCGCAAGAATTAAACAAGAATTGACTGTTTTACCGTCCAAAACAATAGTACAAGCACCACATTCTCCTTCTCCACAAACTTCCTTTGCACCAGTCAAATCTAACTCATACCGAATATAATCTAACAAACGCAGATCTGCAGAGACATCCGCTTGAATCAGTTTTCCATTAACAGAAAGTGATATGGAATAAGACTGTTTAGCCACCGATTTTTCTCCAGTTTTTTTTAAAGGAGTCAATATTGGGATTAATTGCATCGGGAATTTGTACCAATTGTTGAGCTGAATGAATATCTTTCAATCCAGTACCAGTCACCAAAACAACAGCTGATTCATTAGAAGAAATCAATCCTTTTATAGAAGATTTCTCTAACCCAGCAAAACCGGTCGCAGCAGCAGGTTCGGCAAATACACCTGTCGTTTTGGCTAAAGTATGCTGCGCGTTTAAAATTTCAATATCAGAAACTTTGATACCAGTACCATTTGATTCGGTTACTGCTCGAATGGCTTTTAGTCCATCCCTGGGTAAATTAACAGAAATACTGTCGGCAATCGTACTTGCATTCACCGCAGATAATGTACCTGTGGATAAAGCGTTTACAATCGCTGACGAACCATTCGATTGAACTGCATGAATTTTTGGGATTTTTTCAATCCAGCCCAGCTTAAACAAATCATAGAATCCTTTATAGACACCACCGATAATGCATCCGTCTCCAACGGGCACAAATACATGATCCGGGCTTTGCCAATTCAATTGTTCAGCAATTTCCAATGAGACCGTTTTCTTGCCTTCAGATAAGATGGGATTAATTCCCGTACTTCTGGAATACCATCCAGTGTCTTTTACCACTTCTGTGGATAAATCAAAAGCATCATCATAACTCCCATTCACTGGGAATAGCTTTGCACCATATTGCATGATTTGAGTGAGCTTTGCTGCTGGTGCAGATGATGGCGCAAAAATGACTGCTTCCATTTCATGAGTCGCTGATAAACATGCCAATGATGCTGCAGCATTTCCAGTAGAAGCAGCAACGATTGTTTTTTGTCCCTGTTCCTTTGCATGTTGTATACCAACTTCCGTTGCCCTGTCTTTCAATGAACCTGATGGATTTCGCGAATCATCTTTCAACCATAATGATTTGATACCGAACGCTTTCGCCAATGAATCTGATTGAATTAACGGTGTTCCACCCACTTGCATTGATGTATTTGTTGGAGATTCTTTAACAGGCAACAATGGAAGAAATCGCCAAATAGAATGATCTACATTTTTCATTAATTCATCTTTAGACCAATCATTATTGATAGCTGAATAATCATAAATGATATCCAAATTTTCACCACATAATTCGCACGTGTAGTGGAAATCTTTTTGTGAAGAAATATCTCCACATGAGATGCATTTTAATCCTATATAATCAAGTTTCTTCATATTACTCGTATTCTTAATAACCTAACTATATTGTTTAGCTAATCCTGTTTTTTCATTGAATTCAGTAATCATATCATCCCACATTTCTTGCTGGTTAAATGATTTGCTCCAATAGGAATCATCATACCATTGTTCATCCAATTCTTCCACAGTTTTGCCTTGTTGTTCAATCCAAGTGAAGTATTTCAAATTGTGCATCCGTTTTTTGTCATAATAGGACAATTCCATCACACCTTCAGAATCCAGGCCCATAAGTTTCGCTTCGAAATCAACCGCTGCACTTTGTGTGGAATAATTGCCATGTTTTTGACGTTCTTCAACCAGACGCGAACCATACATTTCCATTGAATCTGTACCAACGGTGAATACCGTATCATTTTCATTAAATTCATAATATTTAGCCATTTTGATGGCACCCGCAAGGTTGGCAATTCCGGAAATTCCCAATAAGTGAAGTTTTTCAACCACTGCAGAATCAACACCTTGCTCTTTCAAGAAATCCAAACCAGTAGGTTCATTAAATAGACGCATAAGATTAATTGAAATATTATCATCAATTCCAATTACCATATCCATATTTTTCATATTGTGTATCCAAGGGACATGCTTATCACCGATGCCTTCAATACGATGTGCACCATACCCATTATAAAGCAATGTTGGGCATTGTAGCGCTTCCCCTGCAGCAATTTTTATAGCTGGGAGTTTTGTTCGAAGATAGTCACCAGCTCCCAATGTGCCTGCGGAGCCTTGAGTTAAAAATAAACCACTGAATTTAGAATCATTCGTTTTATTCTGCTCATATACATCTTCCATCGCACCACCTGTCACATGGTAATGCCAGAATGGATTTGAGATTTCTTCAAATTGATTTAAGACAACTAAATCATCGCCACGTTCCGCTTTTAATGCCTTTGTTTTATCGTAGATTTCTTTCACATTACTTTCACTGCCAGGTGTCCGATAAACTTCTGATCCAATATCTTCTAACCAATCGAATCGTTCTTTACTCATTTCTTCCGGTAAAACAGATACAGAGCCACAACCCAGCAATGCTGAATTAAAAGAACCGCCTCGACAGTAATTTCCTGTGGATGGCCAAAGGGCTTTTTGATGTGTTGGATCAAATTCTCCTGTAATGAGCCTTTGGACTAATGGTCCAAAAGTAGCACCAACTTTATGAGCACCCGTTGGGAAATATTTCCCTAATAGAATAAATATACGTGCTTTTACGCCGGACAGTTCTTTTGGAACTTCTAAATAATTCACATTCCCAAACCCACCACCAGAAGATACAGGTTCATTTTTCCATGTAATTCGAAATAAATTCCTTGGGTTCACATCCCATAATCCAATTTCTGATAATTCCTGTTTGATTTTATCTGGAACCAGTTCCGGATTTTTCATTTGTTTATATGTAGGAATCAGAATATTCCTTTCCCGACATTGATTGATTGTATTTTCTAATACTTTTTTATTGATTTTCATTTTT
>Ga0209558_1000154_pt1 | contig 67645 bp, 60 predicted proteins | sample SaaInlV_150m_DNA_3_FD_184674 | JGI IMG/M metagenome (GOLD analysis project Ga0209558, IMG submission 184674) | Marine microbial communities from expanding oxygen minimum zones in the Saanich Inlet - Saanich Inlet SI074_LV_120m_DNA (SPAdes) (version 2) | ecosystem: Environmental > Aquatic >...
TCTAACAAACAAGGTTGTGCACTCATAAATGCTTCTCGAAATGCGTGCTTCCCCGCGGTCTGAAATGCAATATCTTTTGAGTCCACAGGGTGCATTTTCCCATCGTAAAAATCTATTTTCAAATCAACCACTTTGCAGCCTGCAAGGATTCCGTCCGAACAAGCCGTTTTTACGCCCTTTTCAACCGAAACAACAAAAACCCTATCTACATTTTGTCCAACTAAAGAATGGGTGAAATCTATACCGTCTCCTCGTTGCGTAGGTTCTATTTTCATCCAAACTTCTGCAAATTGCCCAGCACCACCCGATTGCTTTTTATACCTGTATTTTGCGGCACCATTTCTCAAGATTGTTTCACGATAAGGTACTTTTGGTTTCTCCAATTCAATATCAATTCCAAAACGACGTTTCAACCTTTCCGTCGTCACTGTTAAATGGAGTTCACCTTGGCCGGAAATAATAGTTTGTTTTACCTCACTATCTACTCGATAGATAAATGTGGGATCTTCTTCATGAAGAGTTGCAAGTCCAATAGCAAGTTTCTCTTCATCTCCCTTGGCTGTAGGAACAATGGCTGCATGGATATTTGGATTGGGAAGATTCATAGAAGGCAACTTAACACGTTTCCCTGAACAAAGTGTATTCCCCATATGTGTATTTTTTAGTTTAACTACACTGGCTATATCTCCGGCATATAACGCATCAACTTGTGTTTTATTTTTTCCGTTTAAAATGAACATTTGCCCAATCCGCTCATGGGTATTACGGTCCGTATTATAAAAATCATTCCCTGTTTTCACCATTCCAGAATAAACCCGAAATAAGGATAATTCTCCAGAATGGGCTTCAGCCATTGTTTTAAATATTTGAAGGACCGAATCATTTCCATCTAACAAAATTTGAACTTCATTTCCTTGCTCATCATGAGCTGTTACCGATTTACGATCGTCTGGTGATGAACCATATTTACTGATAAAATCACAGACGCGTGCAACTCCAATATTGCTTGTGGCAGATGTACAAAATAAAGGAACAAATGTTTGATTTTGAATTGCTTCATGAATTCCACTTCTCATTTCTTCTTCTGATAAACTACCCTCTTCAAAGAATTTTTCAAGAAGTGAATCATCTGACTCAGCAACATATTCGATTAATTCTTGATGAAGTGCTTTTGCTTTTTCTATTAATTCATCTGGTAACTCACCCTCTGTCATTTTCCCAGAACCATCCGTCTGATATGTAATTAATTCTGTTCGCAAAACATCCACATTCTGATTGTAATTAAGACCCGCATTTACAGGGAACATCATGGGGAAAACGTTATTCCCAAATCGCCGTCTTGCTTGAGCTAATATTTCATCAAACCGTGTATGTTCCCGGTCTAATCCATTTACAACCAATATTTTAGGAATCCCCAATTTCGTAGCCTGATTCCACATAGTTTCCGTGCCAACCTCAACGCCATTAACAGCATGGATTGTTATTAAAGCAAGGTCAACCACACTCAAAGCACCGGTTGCTTCCCCAATAAAATCAGAATAACCTGGCGTATCAATTAAATTAAATTTTTTCTCCATCCATTCCATGTGGAGCGGGGTAGCATGGATCGATATTTGACGAGCCTTTTCGCCCGGATGATAATCTGATGTTGTAGAACCATCTTCTATAGTTCCAAGGCGGTTTATTTCGCCACCCAACTTTAACATTGCTTCTGATAAACACGTTTTGCCAGAATCTCCATGCCCAACAATTGAAAAATTTCTAATATCTGAAGATTGATACTGTTTCATTAATCTGCCTCGTTAAGGTCATATATTGTTAAATGGAAAAGGGTTGGAGTGTAACAAATCACAGAGACTAAAATCAAGAAATTTAAAGCAATAAAGATCGTGTATCTTCAATGTATGCCCTCAATGCGGGAATCATGTAAATATCGTCTAAATTATATTCCAAAAAGCTTGTAGCTAAAACTTTTAATCTGTGTTCTATGGGTTTCAGTTTATTGACTACAATGACTGTTTCATCTTTAACAATACAATATCCACCAGAAAAATTCCCTTTCCCATTTATTATTTTTACACCCAACCGTTCGCCTAATGCTTCAAATTCTGAATAAAGTTTTTCGTTTTTAATCACGTTAAATCTTGCTGACCATTTGTTTTAAGAAACTCAACCATAGCTTTTACATCTTCAACTTTATCTTTAGAGACAACTAAGATTGCATCATTGGTATTCACAACCACAAGATTACTGGCGCCAATAATCGCTGTGAATTTTCCATTGGATTGAATTAAATTATTATTTCCATCAATAATTTTTCCATTACCTCTGATAATATTACCCTCAGAGTTAGCATTAAACACATCATACAATGCACTCCAAGAGCCCACATCATTCCATTTGAATTCGCCACTAACTACATAAATATTCTGAGCTTTTTCAAGTAACCCATAATCAATTGATTGGGGTTCAATTTGTTGCCAAATTTCTTCAAACTTTTCACCCTTATTGAGTTTTTTCCCAATATCTTTTAATAAAAGAGTCAATTCGGGCATATAAGCTTCCATGGCATTCATAAAGGTTTTTGCCTTCCAAAAAAACATACCAGCATTCCAAACAAAATCACCGCTGGCAACAAATCGCTTGGCTAAATCTTTATGAGGCTTTTCAGCAAATGTCTTAACACGAAAAGCACCTAAATGATTTTCGTCACTTCCATCATCATACTGGATATAACCATAAGCAGTAGATGGTTCTGTAGGGCGAATACCGATTGTTACCAAATTCTCACTTTTCTTGGCAAGATAAATTGCCGTGTTAACTGACTTTTCAAATGCTCTGTGACCCACTATCAAATGATCTGCAGGGAAAATTCCCATCACAGTATCTGGTTCAGACAATTCCAGTAATGATGCAACTAATCCAATGGCAGGTGCCGTATTTTTCCCGGAAGGTTCTACAATAACATTTTCAGATTTTATACCTTTTATATTTTTTATAATAGGATCATAAAGATCCTCCCGAGTTACAATATAGATATCTTTTACTTTTTTTAATTTTGATAACCGATCCACCGTCATTTGTAGCATGGATTGTTCACCCACAATATTTAAAAGTTGTTTCGGTTTACTATGACGACTATATGGCCAAAATCGGGTTCCGCTCCCGCCGGCAAGGATTACACATTTCATTTACGGAATTTGCTCCAAATTGATTTGATTAAGTTCAAGATCCCAATTGGTTCGAATCTTTACAGTATCAGGGTATTCATAAAACCATTCTGACGGTTCATAGGGTTGGATTTTCCCATACGAATATCGACCAGTCTCATCTTTATCTTGAAAAAATAAAAGTGTATAATTTCCATCGGGTAAAAGGTTCATATCAAAAATACCATTTGAATTTACAACGGATCGAAAGGTGCTGGGTTCCTTTTCCATGGATGAGACTTCAACCCTAACATTCTCCTTATTTCCTTTCACTATAGAGCCTATAAGCCTACCGTATCCTTGGAATTCAGAAGTTTTGAACGATATGATTTTTACAGAATCTTTCAGAGATTGACCAAATATGGGTTGAATTTTATCTTTAAAAACAGATAGAGTATAAGACGTCTTTGGACGCCAATTTTCTTGTGGAAGTATCATTGCATTATTGGGAGACTTCCAAATCAATTCAAATGGAATTGGAAGAGTATCTTGATTTAATAAAAATGGACTTTGACTCTCTTCTTGATTTATCAAATTTGAAAATACGATGGATAATGGAACTATATTTTCTTCCTGAATGGGTAAAACATATTTTTTTGGTGGTGATTTAATTTCAAGAAATGTTGTATCTGTTGTGGTGTCCACTTTTACACGAATCATTCCAGAATCAATTATTGCATTTTCACCCTGAATTATCCCATTTGTCTTAAATGTAACATATTGAGTATCACCCAAATTGGGTAATGTGATATGGATTTTTTTATTATCCAATGGGTCTATAAATTGCTCTGGTTCATGAAAAGTTGAATCATCGAATAATGCTTTAATTTCCAAATCAGATAAAAAATCATTTATTTTTTCTGAAAAAGTAACCGTAGCCCAGTTCCCCGTTTTCCATGCTGCTTGAATCATTTTTATGGGACCCATTTTATTCGAAATTCGAATATTCAAATGACTTTTCTCCTTCTCATTTCCTAAGCGGATAATTGAAACCCACGGCAATCCAATCACCATTCTGTTCGAAGAAATGGGTAAGCCTGCTGAAGAATGATCCACAGCCACACATCGATAAATTCCATCGGATAAGAATCCAAATTCAAAATGACCACTATCAGAGGCATCGACCACATAATCAGGAATTCGTTGATAAAACTCGGTAGAATCCTTTTCATTCTGAATCTTCCATAAATGTACCGAAGCAGCCTTATTATAAGTTATAGATCCGGAAATTTTCCCTTCATCAATTTTATCTCCCGTGGCGAATGCCACTTGTATTCCTTGAGACATTGCCACCTTATGCTCATCTTTTAAAATTCGTCCAATTGATATAATATAGGTTTGTTTCTCATTCAGAGAGTCCGGGAATTCCACAAAAACACGGCGTCCTTTATAAACAATTTCGGGTGGGTTCTCAAAAGTTGGCAAAACTCGAATTGCTTTTTCAACTGTGTTCGCATCCATGTATTCAGAGAAAATGAGCTCAACTCGTCCACCTTCAAAATGGATAGTTCCATCAGCAGGAATTGTTTCAATAAGTTCGGGTGGCGTTTCATCTTTGGGGCCGCCGGGTGGACCCTGAATTGCAGCACAGGAATAAAGTATAAAGATTAACGTAACAACGCAACCTTCTCTTATTATTGGAAATATTAAATTCAATTTACAATTTCTTCGTATTTCATTGTGCCTGTTTTGGCTAAGATTTACCAGTGTTTAATTCCAAATTTACGGGAATCTCTTTAGCAAATGTCAGTTCTGTTTTTGATATATTTAATGTAATACACCAAACTTTTACACCAGCCTTATTTGCTTCAAGCACAGCATTCGCCAATTTAGGATCCCTTTCCCACATGGGACGAAATGAGTGTGCATCCGGTCGTTGACATACAAATAATATGCCTGCACCTTTCCCCTGTTCAACCAATTTTTTCAATGCCAAGGCATGCTTCGTACCTCGTTCCGTTACAGCATCAGGAAATTGTGCAACACCATTTTCTACAAAAGTAACAGACTTCACTTCGAGATAAAATTCTAATCCATTTGGATCTTTTAATAAAAAATCGAAGCGATGCTTTCCCACAGGAATTTCAGGACGAATCAACGTATAGTCATTGAAAATCGGAATTTCATTTTTCGCTAACGCCTCCTTTACAAATTGATTTGGCAGTGCTGTCACGAGTGAAATCAATTGCCCTTTATGGTTTACCATGACTGTAGAGAATTTTGTTTTCCGTTCCGAATTTTCCGGTGCAGCACGTACTAATAGATTCGCATTTGGCAATAACAATTCTTTTAATCGACCCGGATCTGGCAAATGGCTTCTGTGAATTTCACCATTGATCTCAATCATGGTAATGAATCGGTTGGGTCGTTCCACGAATTTTGCTTTTAAAAGTGGGCCAGGGATTATCATAAAATATTCATCATAAAATACGGCGGAGTTTATTCAATTTTCCTCAATGTGTTACAAAATGTTTAAGAGTTAAAAAGTGTTCGAGTATTAATGTATTCATATGAATACTCAGAACACTACAAGCACATAAACACATTTATAAATCAGAATTATATTTGGCATAACTTTAATTTTGCCTTATTTTCTGTGTCTATATTATAACATAATAGAATTATCACATGAATATTGATCAAAAAGACAGACAGCTATTAGAAATATTACAATCCAATAGTCGAACAACCAATGCTGAATTAGCCAAACAAGTTGAACTCTCACCTTCCAGTACCTTGGAACGGGTGAAAAAACTGGAAGCTAGTGGAATTATTGAAAAATACATTACACTCTTAAATCCAAGAAAGGCTGGCTATACTTGCTTCACATTTGTTGAAGTAAAATTGGCACGACACGGTGAAACACCCGTGGAAGATTTTTTCAAATCTATCGCAAAAATGGACGAAGTTTTGGAGTGTCATCATATTACAGGCGAAGCAGATTTCCTTTTAAAGGTGGCCACTAAAGATATTCCCGCCTACGAAGAATTGATTCTACACCAACTTTCCGCTCTGCCCAATGTGCAAAATATGAAAACATCTGTGGTACTTTCTACATTTAAAAACGAAACCAAACTGGCGATATAACAATGGCACTTGTTCCTTCCTACATCCAACAACTTGCAAATTATAAACCGGGGAAACCCATTGCAGAAGCTCAGCGTGAATTGGGTATAAAAGATTTTATAAAATTAGCTTCCAACGAAAATCCATTGGGTGCCTCACCAAAAGGCTTGGCTGCTATTCAAGATTCACTTAAAAATCTTCATCGCTACCCTGATGCTACTGGCCACGAGCTCCGCACAAAATTAGCAAACCGCTTTAATATAAAAATTGAAAATGTGGTTTTGGGTGCTGGGTCTGAAGGTATTATGTCCACAATTATGCGAACTTTTTTACTCAGTGATGATGAACTTATAAGTGCCGCCAATTCATTTATCGGATTTCGTGTTTTGGCCAATGCTTCCGGCCGGCGGGTCCATTGGGTTCCCATGAAAAATTATCGTTACGATCTGGAAGCCATGGCAGACAAAATCACAGATTATACCAAAATTATTTATATCGCCAATCCGGATAATCCAATGGGGACCACCATCACCCGTCAAGAGTTTGACGAATTCTATAGACACGTTCCGGAAAGAGTTCTGATTATTTTGGATGAAGCCTATTACGAGTTTGCCCAAGATTCGCCAAACTATCCCGATTCTATGAGTTATCGTTATGACAATGTGATTACACTTCGAACGTATTCCAAAGCTTATGGCTTGGCGGGCATTCGAGTTGGATATGGCTTTGCCCATGAAAGTTTGATTGGAAATCTTTTAAAAGTGAAAGTTCCGTTTGAGCCATCTCTCTCTGCTCAAGCCGCTGGAATAGCTGCGTTAGATGATGTGGATTTTCTAACTGAAACACTAAAAATTAATCAAGAAGGCATGGCCTTTTTAAAACAAGAATTTGATGCACTTGGCATTGAACAAATCCCATCAGCCGCCAACTTTATAACCACGGTTTGGGATTCAGAAAAAACAGCATCAACAATGACACAAAACCTTTTAGAAAAAGGTGTCATTGTTCGGCAACTCACTGGCTTTGGCTGGCCGAATTCTATCCGCATTTCTGTGGGATTGGAATCAGAAAATCAAAAATGTATTGAAAGTTTAAAGGAAATATTATGAGCAATTTACCCTATGACATTAAAGGGTTTGACCATTGCGAACTTTATGTAAGCAATGCCAAACAAACCGCACACTTTTACCGCACAACTATGGGATTCCAACCCATTGCCTATCGCGGACTGGAAACAGGAAATCGAGATAGTGTTAGTTATGTCCTGAATCAGGACCGAATTAATTTGGTCATTACATCGCCGTTAGAAAAAAATACAAAAATTGGTGCCCATATTGATCGCCATGGCGATGGCATGAAAGATGTGGCCTTTACCGTTGATGATTCTGAATCCGCTTGGAAAACATCTCTGGAGCGTGGCGCAAAAAGTGCCATGGAACCCAAAGAAATCAAAGATGGGAACGGCGAAGCGGTTGTTTCTGCCATAGAAACATTCGGTGATACAATCCATACTTTTGTGGAACGGAAGAATTATAAGGGTTCTTTCCTTCCCGGATTTGAAACAAATGATTTCGGACTCAAATCTGAATCAACTGGACTTGTACATATCGATCATGTGGTTGGAAATCAGCCCGATGGCGAAATGCAATCTGTCTGTAATTTTTATGAAAATGTGTTTGGCTGGCATCGATTCTGGAGTGTGGATGATAAAGATATTAATACAGAATATTCATCCCTTCGTTCCATCGTTATGGCCAATGATAATGAAATTGTAAAAATGCCCATCAACGAACCCGCCGATGGACTTCGGAAATCTCAGATTCAAGAATATATCGATTATTATGAAACGGGCGGTGTTCAACATCTTGCTCTCTCCACAAGAGATATTATTTCTACCGTTAAAACCATGCGCGCGAATGGTGTAGATTTCCTGCCCACACCAAGGTCATATTATGATTCGTTGTCATCTTGGATTGGACCCATCGATGAAGACCTTGATACGTTGGCAGAATTGGGTATCTTGGTGGACGTAGATGAAAATGGCTATATGCTCCAGATTTTTACGCAACCTTTGCAAGATCGTCCGACATTATTTTTTGAAGTTATCCAGAGAAAAGGCTCCAACAGTTTTGGGAAAGGCAATTTTAAAGCATTATTTGAATCAATTGAACGTGAACAAGAAAAAAGAGGAAACCTGTAAATGAAATTTGTAACCTACACTCAGGATGGTGGCGATCAGCCTCGATTCGGTTTTAAAAAAGATCAATATATTGTGGATGTAATTCGGGCTGCTATTTGGGCTAAAGAATCAAAAGGAGATCCCAGTTTTCTGGAAATTCCATCCACACTAAAAATGGCATTGGAAAATTGGGATGCAAACTTTTCTAAATTGAAAGAGTTGGATGCATCCTTACCAGAAATGAATATTGAGTCCCATGCTGGTGGTGGTAAACCTATTGCTATTTTGGAAGAAAATGTGCAATTACTATCTCCCATTCCAAATCCCCAGTCCTTTCGGGACTTTTATGCTTTTGAACAACATGTTCGTGCTGCACGGAAACTCCGGGGATTAGATATGCATCCGGATTGGTTCAAGATTGCCATTTTCTATTTTTCAAATCCGGCTGCGTTATATGGACATAAAGAAGAAATTCCCTATCCTCGTGGAACAAATGAACTGGATTATGAATTAGAATTCGCTGTGATTATTGCCAACGGTGGATCCAATATAGCCCAAGAAGATGCAGACCAATATATTGCCGGATACACGGTTTGTAATGATTGGTCCGCGCGAGATTTGCAGCGGGAAGAAATGGCCATGAGTCTCGGCCCGGCAAAAGGAAAAGATTTTGCCTCCAGTTTTGGACCGTATATGGTAACACCAGATGAATTAACAGACGCTTGGGACGATAATGGTAAACTTCATCTCCGCATGACGTGCCATGTAAATGGCAAACTCATTTCCGATGGAAATACGAATGACTTGTATCATCCATTTACCAAAATGATTGAACGCGCATCCATGAATGCCAAATTACTTCCCGGTGATATTTTGGGTTCCGGAACTGTGGGTACGGGTTGCATCCTGGAACTTCGCCCGGATAATGTAGGTGGTTGGATCAAGAAAGGGGATGTTGTCCGAATGGAAGTGGAACGATTGGGCGTTTTAGAAAATAAGATTGTTTAAGAAAGATTAAAGATGAGTGTTCATAGATTACTTACCCCATCTATATCTTCCCACCCAAAGGGGAAGACTTTTGTTTCCACAAGAATGGTGGAAAAAGAATCGGGGATAAGAAATATTGAATTCATAACTTAGATCAACTTAATTAAAATAAATGATTAGGGTACAATAATGCCATTTTATCAAAAACGGGGAGCAATCCCAAACAAACGACATATCCAATTCCGGGATAATTCTGGGAATCTTTACTGGGAAGAACTCATCAGCCGGGAAGGGTTTAGTCACATGTATTCTAATGTGTACCACACTCATCCACCCACCGGCGTTGAAGCTGTAGGTGAAATGAAAAAGATCAATTTACTTACAGCAGACCAAACGCATCGTCACCATCATATCCGAACGGCTAATATGAATTCTAATGGCGATGCAATTTCATCTCGCATTCCCCTTTTCTTTAATTCGGATTTGGTTATTTCTAAAGCCCATGTAACAGAATCCATGAGCACTTTATATCGAAATGGAAACGCGGATGAAGTTTTATTTATCCATACTGGTTCCGGAACATTCAAATCCAATTTCGGAAATATGGATTTGACACCGGGAGATTATCTCGTAATTCCCCGTGGAATTATTTGGCAAATCGACGTTAAAGAATCCATACGAATTCTTATCACAGAATCTTCCGGCCCCATCGAAACCCCCACGCGTTACCGGAATAAATTTGGTCAACTTTTGGAACATTCTCCTTTTGCCGAACGGGATTTTCGGACACCCGAATTTGCCGGACCCGTGGATGATTCACCCATGGAAGTGGAAGTAAAGCTTCGTCATGGAATCCAAACTTATGGCTACCAACATCATCCATTTGATGTGGTGGGTTGGGACGGCTATTACTTCCCCTACATTTTCAATATTAACGACTTTATGCCCATTACAGGAAAAATTCACCAACCACCACCAGTCCATCAAACTTTCCAAGCCCATGGATTTGTTATTTGTTCTTTTGTACCAAGATTATTCGATTATCATGGTGAATCTGTCCCAGCGCCTTATGCCCACAGTAATGTGGACTCCGACGAGGTTATTTATTATGTGGAAGGGAATTTCATGAGCCGGAAAGACATTGATGAAGAATCAATTACCTATCATCCCATGGGATTACCTCACGGCCCCCAACCGGGAAAGATTGAAGAATCACTGGGAGCAAGAGAAACAAACGAATTGGCTGTCATGATTGATACATTCAAACCGCTAAATATGACAGAAGCAGCCTTGAAAGTGGATGATGAAGATTACCCTTATTCTTGGATTGAATCATGATATTTGACCCAAACGAAATTCCATTCCAGGAAACCCATAAATTGATGATCGGGAGTATTGTGCCCCGACCCATTGCGTTTGTGTCCACAAAGTCCAAGGACGGGAAAAATAATGTAGCGCCTTTTTCTTATTTTAATGGCGTTTGTTCCAAACCGCCCACTATCATGTTTGCGCCAGCTCGGCGTGGTTGGGATGGGCAAGAAAAGGACACTTTGATAAATATCCGCGATACAAAAGAGTTTGTGGTAAATATTGTATCTGAATCTTTTGCAGAAAAAATGGTACTATGTTCTACCGATTTTGATTCTGATGTGGATGAATTTGAAATGTCCGGAATCACGCCAATTGCCTCTCAAAAAGTGGTACCACCCAGAGTTGGAGAATCCAAGGTGAGTTTTGAATGTATATTAAATCAGATCGTAGAAATTGGTGATGGCACTGCTGGCAGTGGATTTGTGGTTATTGGAACCATCGTCCTGTTTCATATTGATGAAGAAGTTTATGAAGATGGACGAATCAATTTAGAGCAACTCCAAGCCTTGGGGCGCATTGCCGGAAATGGTTATGCCCGAACGACTGATACGTTTGATATAATTCGAAAAATAAAGCCGGATGAAAAGAAAGAAACGAAATAAGACGATCAGATTATGTTACCCACCTAACTCTACATATATAAAACCCCACTCATGTGGGGCTTTATGTTCCAATTTTGATTAAAAAAGTGAAGTTTTTGTTTAGTGATAATCCAGTTTTATTCTTTTCCATCTCTTTTCAATCTTTTGGCTAACTTCTTTTCTTTAGCTGATTTTAAAGGTTTTTTCTTTTCGCTTTTTTTAGCATCTTTTCCCTTTCCCATCATATTCCCTTTTATTTAATTAATAATAAATCTCATATTCCCAAATCTACCCATCGGGTTATAAGACCAACGATGTTGTAACAATTAGAGAACTTACAGAAGAGCGTAGAAACCACATAGAACAATGCAGTTTAAAACCCGCATTTCAGTAAGGCTTTTTTGTCATCATTTTGCAGTAATCTTTTCAATTGCAGTAATTGTGAACTTCGTCTCTTTACCCCGGATTTCAAGCGTAAAATCATCATCAATCTTTTTCCCAACTATGGATTGGCCAAAAGGTGAATGGATGGTTATAACCATGGGATAAAGATCCAACTCAAATTCAATGGGACCTAATAAGTAATAGTCTTCGGCCTCATCTTTACCCTCTTCAAAGATTGTAACCTTATTGCCAAATCCTACCCTGTCAGTCTCAATTTCGCCATACTCGATGATCTTGAATGGCGAATGGGTTTGCAGAACTCGCGTCTTACGTACTATAAAACTCTGCTCCTCTCTAGCAGCGTGGTATTCCCCATTTTCCTTCAGATCTCCATGACTAGCTGCATCTCTAATCTTTAATGAAGTCTGTTTCTTTTGTTTATCAAGAGATTCCATTTTTTCTTCTAATGCGCGGTGTGTATCCCGCAATATCAAAGTCGCCATAATAACAGTCCTATTATTGTTCGGATTAAATAAATTGTTTGTGGGAAAGTCCCCAAAAGTTACGAGATGTGTCCTGCCCCAGTCGTTCGTACCACTTAATAATTTAGTGTTTGAGATTGCAATTATCTGCAATTCAGGAGAAAAATTAAGTCAAAGAACAAGCTCAATCAAGTGCTTGTTTCCCATTGTCTAGCATTGAAATCTATAGAATATTTTTAATTGCCTGGAAACGTAAAAGAAAAAGCATCAATTTCCTTTCGGGAATCCAAGGCTTTTCAAGTGTTGCGATGGAAGGATTCGGACCTCCAACCTTCCAGGTATGAGACGGACCTAAATTAATGTATTAATTCCCGATTGCATGTAGATTCTTCCCTCTTAATTTTTTACCGTGAAAACAGAGCTTAAGAAACAAATTTACCAGGCCCAGTGTATTGGAAATGTTGAGCCGATTGAATACATGATTCCATATCCATCAATGCGCTCTTTGATTGAAGGTCAAAATATAAAATTTTCAGATCAGATGATTTTTAATAATCCGGAAATGACCAATCTCCAATTTTATCAAAAAATTCAACAAACCGCTCATTGGTTAGATAGCTTAGGACTCAAACCAAAAGAACGAATCATTTTATCTGAATTGGATTTTCCTCAAACAGAGATCCTTCTTTTTGGGATTTGGCACTTAGGAGCGATTGCAGTTATTCCTGCAAATGAATCTTTAGATTCTGTAAAAACATATTGTGATACAAATCTTGTGATAGAACTAAGTATCAATCTTTTTGATATAATTAAGAAATTCCCTATAAACTTTAACCCAAAATACAAACCGTTATTGGATGATGAAGCATTGATCACTTTTGAAACAGGAACAGGGATTCGACTCTCTCATTATAATCTGTTGGTCAATACCAATAGTGTTCAAAAAACCATCGATCTGAAAAGTAGGACACGATTTTCATGTGATCTAAAACCAATGTCATCTGCTTGGGCCGTTTTAAAAGCAATCCTTCCTATTTACTGCGGGTGTATTTATGATGATGAGAATCCTAAAGTTAAGATTGGAGAATCAAATTCAAATTTTAAAATCAGACGAGATTTAGAAAACTTACAGGATTTTGGGAAGAATGAATTGGCGATTTGTCCAGAAAATTCAGCGATTTTGAGCAATGGGATTGAGCCCATTCACCTTACGAAATTCCATATCAAAGAAGGCGAATTAGAGATCCATGGACATTCTGTAATGATGGGATATTTGGACGATGCCAGTAATGATGATCGATTTAGAGACGGGGCATTTTATTTAAATTTAAAGAGATAGCCAATAGCCGGCCTGTACTTTAGTTTTGTTGTTGAAAACAAGTAATTAGGTGATGTCTCCTAACACTTCTTTTGCATGTTCTTTGGGTTTAACTTTTTCATAGGCTTTTTCAATCATTCCATTTTCATCTATTAAATAGGAATACCGGAAAATACCTTCATATTCTCGGCCCATAAATTTTTTATTTCCCCAAGCTTCGTAAGCTAAAATAGTTGATTTATCAGGGTCCGATAACAGTTGAAATTGGAAAGATTGCTTCGTACAAAAATTCTTTTGTGCTTTTACTGAATCAGCGCTCATTCCTAAAATAACGGTATTCTTTTTTTCAAAATTTCGAAACTCATCCCGGAGCTTCTTGCCTTCAATTGTTCAGCCGGGCGTACTGGCTTTTGGATAAAACCAGAGTAATACTTTTTGCCCATCAAAATCGGATAAACTAATCGATTTTCCATCCTGATTTTCTAAAGTAAAACTTGGTGCTTTTACGCCTTCTTTTAACATAACATCTCCTTCGTTTAATATAAAGTTTAGATAGACCGCCTATCCATTACTTTATAGGCTTTGTGCCAATTGAGTTTAGGTTTATTTGTGACCATTTGATGCGATCATCATTTGAAATTTGCATATCGTTTACGGCCGTGATTCCTTCTTTCTGTCCTTTCCAAACTAATGTGTCTTTTGCTGTTTCAAAATTTACCCATTTGAATTCACAATGTTCTTCAGATATTGTAATATTTTTCCGATCCACTTCAATCCCAAATACAGGAACTAGGTTCATTCTGTCACCAAATGACTCATAAAATTTACTCACATGATCCGCCACGAACATCCGTATTGGATCAAAACCCGTTTCTTCTTTTAATTCCCGGATGGCAGCTTCGGGAGCTGTTTCCCCTGCTTCAATCTTCCCCGCAACACCTTGCCATAGATGTTCATAAATTTTGGTTTCAGCTCGTTTCATTAGCAGAAATTTCAATCCATCTTCAGTTTGGCGAAATATATAAGCGTCAATAACACGGACCAAAATATCCGTCATGCCATCCCTTTTTGATTTTCCATAACATTCAACAATGATTTAGACCAAACATCAAAATTACCTTCATTTATTTTTTGTCTCATGGCAGCCATTAAATCTAAATAATATGACAAATTTAATGTGGATGCAATTCGGAGTCCCAACACTTCATTAATATTGAATAAATGCCGGACATAAGATTTTGAGAATGTCCGACCCCATCCATGAGAGCTATTAGGATCCAAGGGAGAAAAGTCATGTTTAAATTTTTCATTCTTAATATTGATCACACCTTTTGATGTAAAAATGTGTCCGTTTCGACCATTCCGTGTTGGCATAACACAATCAAACATATCCACGCCCCGACGAACCGCTTGAATGAGATCTGCAGGTTTCCCTACACCCATTAAATACCGAGGCTGATCTTTGGGGAGTACTGTATCACAATATTCGACAGTATCCATCATGGCATTTTTTTCTTCACCCACAGCCAAGCCACCAATGGCCATTCCACATGTGGAAAATGGGATTAATTCTTCTGTGCTTCTTTGTCTAAGCTCATGATTAACAGACCCTTGAATAATCGGAAAAAGCGTTTGATTGTATTCATAATATTCGGGGTTTTGACTCAACCAATCTTTACAGCGTTTCATCCATCGTGTGGTTCGTTCCACTGCACTTTTCACTGTCTCAAAAGCTGAATCACCCGGGGGGCATTCATCAAAAGCCATTATAATATCTGCGCCCAAGTATCGCTGAATTTCCATAGAAAATTCTGGTGTAAATAAATGTCGGCTCCCATCTAAATGTGATTGAAAGTTGACACCTTCATCTGTGATTTTATTGAGTCGCGCTAAGGAAAAAACTTGAAATCCACCACTATCTGTCAGAATGGGTTTATCCCAGGAATTGAATTTATGGAGTCCACCGGCTTCATGAATAACATCTGTTCCAGGTCGTAAATAAAGATGATAAGTATTCCCTAAAATAATCTGAGAGCCCACACCTTCCAACTCATGAGGTGCCATGGTTTTTACTGCACCAACAGTTCCAACCGGCATAAATATGGGTGTTTCAATATTCCCATGATCAGTCTCTATAATGCCCGTACGGGCTGAAGTATTAGAGTCCGTAGTTTGGATTGTGAATTTCATTAAAATAAATCGTTTTTTGAAATTGCCGAAAAATTAAAACAAAATCTGAAATGCATCTTTTACAAATTTGACTGGATGAAGATCTATCTTAATTTTTTTCACTTTATCATTCACACTGGCTGAAGGAACAATGGCTTTTTTGAATCCGAGAGTTGCTGCCTCATTCAAGCGTTGCTCAAGCCTGTTAATGGAACGAACTTCACCGGCCAATCCTACTTCTCCTAAAAGGACAATATCTTCTCCAATGGATTTATCCATTGTGCTGGACGCAGCTGAACAAATGATGGACAAATCAGCCGCCGGATCATCAACCCGCAAGCCGCCCACCAAATTCACAAACACATCTTTTGTCCCCATTAGCAATCCCAATCTTTTTTCTAAAACAGCGATGAGCATACCCAAACGTTTATAATCAAACCCATTAACGTTTCGTTGTGGCGTGCCAAAATTTGCATTAGAGACGAGCGCTTGAACTTCCACCAAAATGGGGCGTGTCCCTTCCAAACTTGGATAAATAGATGTACCTGGAATATTGACACTGCGCTCTGCCAAAAACATTTCTGATGGATTTGCAATTTCATGAAGTCCATCCTCATTCATATTAAAGATACCAACTTCATGTGTTGCGCCAAATCGATTTTTGGCTGCTCTTAAAATTCGGTGATCATATCGATCATCGCCTTCCATATACAACACGGTATCCACCATGTGTTCCAACATTTTAGGTCCGGCAATTGTGCCTTCTTTTGTAACGTGACCCACAATCAGAATAGATACATTTTTTTGTTTTGAAACTTCCAATAAGCGTTGGCCACAATCCCGAATTTGACTTGGAGAACCGGGTAAGGAATCCAAGCCCGAATTCATCACAGTTTGAATAGAATCAACAACAACCAATTCGGGTTTAAGCCGATCAATATGAGCAATGATACCGTCTAATTCATTTTCGCCGGATAAAAATAATTGATCTGGATTTACGTGAAGTCGTCGGGCTCGGAGAGCAACTTGTTCTTCACTTTCTTCGGCAGAAATGTAAAGTGCCTTCCGATTAATTCCCGAACAAATGTGAAGCGCTAAAGTGGATTTACCAACTCCCGGACTTCCGCCCAATAAAATTAATGAACCCGAAAGGAGTCCGCCGCCTAAAACACGATCAGCCTCAGATAAGCCTGTTGGGATTCTGTCTTTGGGTTCAACGCTTAATACATCAATTAAATTTTTGGTCTCTCTTAATTCGTGAATTCGACCATTTTTCTTTGGTGATACTTTGAATTCGGAAAGAGTCCCCCATTCTTTACAGGTAGGACATTGCCCGTTCCATTTAGGAAAATCATCTCCACATGCTGAGCAAAGATAAGCTGTTTTCGTTTTTAGTTTAGCCATAAAATTTAAAAAAGATAAAAACCACTGTTCTTAATCGGGTTAAAAAAAAGAAACAAAAATTTACCAATCCGGTCCTAACGAAAAATACCATTGTGGTTTAGAATATCCGTTGGGGTTTTTATCCCATGCCGTTTCAATCCTTAAAAGAAAATAACCGAGATTGATTTTAGTCCCTAATCCAACCGTTGTGACCCAGGGAGAGAAATCCAACAAAGTTGGGGGTATTAGATTCTTGTTTTGATCTTCTACCCAATAGCGTCCCGGCCAAGATGTATTGGTAAATTCTTCTGCCTCATCCCATGCAGCTCCTACATCCATAAAAGCATGTCCCCGTATATTGCCAAAAATCATTTTGAGAGGAAATCCTAACGCGAGATAATTGATAAATGGGAATCGAATTTCCATATTTATTAATGTGGCGTTTGTTCCAAATCGCTCAGCAAATCGGGCGCCTCTAAGGGGTGATGCATATTCTGTGAAATAAATATCATGAACCAATGTTGCGTTTGATGTATCCAAAATCACATCTCGAAAATGACTATTATCAACTTTCCCATTTGTTTCTCCGCCGCCACCAACAAGAAATGGAATTCCACCGAGAAAAAATTTCTGTTTATTTTCTCCCAGACTAGTCCCAAAAAATCCTCGGACAGCTAAAGTATAATCTTTTCCAAAACGCCAATATTTCCTGGCATCTGTTTTCAATGTTTGGAATTTCAGATTACTAGATCCATACCCAGGATTCAATGTTATTGACGTATTTTGCCTAAAACCGTCAATGGGACCCGTAAATCCAAAAACGGTATTATCATACACCCATGAAATATTTGGCAAAATCGTAGAATAATTTGAACTAAATGTAGTTTCATACCTCTCCTGATTAAATTCATCTAATCTTTTTTCTAAAATGGAATAATTGATATTGTGCCAAGACACACCATAATCTAATCGCTGAAATCTGCTTAATGGATGAGACAAAAATCCTTGAATTCCATAATGGCGCAATCGACCAATTGAAAATACATCTACACTAAAAAAGTCAGCATTTTGGAACGCAACAAAATGATAATCAATTCGATTTTTCAAATACGCATAATAGAAAAAATAATCACTGTTTTCCAACGTGAGTACCATTTCAGTTCCAAATGCAATTTTATGATCTCCCAGAATATCACTGAATGAAAAATAGTACATTCCGCTGGTACCGAATACATTACTCAACTGGAGATTTCCGCTAACTAGATCGAGTGTAAATCTTGTTTTGTATGATTTTGGAATATAATGTCCATCCACTTTACTAGAATCAACCGATATTAAATCTACATCAGGTAATTCTGAAATCGCAGAGTTGTAATGTTTATACCCATTTGCAAAAACCCAATCAGAATATCCGTCAGAGAATCCTTTCCCTTGTTGAGATGATTTATGTCGTCGAAGATCAGCGATCTCTTCATCATCAGAATCTCGATTAAGATAAAATTGAGTAGGCTCAATCGTTTTTTTCGTCATTTCTAATGGGTTTGGGAGGCTATACAAATCCCATCCAATTCCAGCATACCCAGCAAATATTAAAATATCGTCATTTTTTGAAATTGTAGGTTGTTGGAGTCCTGTCAAAATATTAGTAACGGCATAAGGTAAAACCGTTTTCTTTTTCTCTTCAGACTCACCATCATCTTTAGACGCTAGCGGATGAATATAAAGATTCCAAACTCCATTTTTATCCGCCGTATAAAAAAGTGTTTTTTTCGTATTTGCCCAAATTGGATGAGATTCATTATGATCTGTTTCGGTGATACGGGTGATTGTTTCAGTGTTTACATCTATTGAAAAAATATCAGTCTGGCGGTAATTATGATCAATCATAGCTCCATCAAAATCACCCGAAACAAAATCACCCCGGTCTGATACAAAAACTATTTCTGTTCCAAGAGGATTCCAAGATGGATACGAGTCTGTAAATATATCAGTCGTGATTCGTTTTTTTGTTTTCTCATTTACATTATAAATATATATATCGCTTGAATTTCCAACTTGTCCGATAAATGCAATTTCATGTCCTTTTGGGCTCCACGCCGCCGAAAATACACCATCTAAATCCAATTCTATTTTCTGGCTCTTTCTCGTTTTGACATTAATAATATGGAGAACATCCCCCTTCCCAGCTTTTGCAGCAATTACGATTTTTTCATTATCTGGCGACCAAGAAAGACCCGGTTGTAGCCATTTTAATTCTTCGAAATCAACAGACCGGTTTCCTTTCACCAGTTTTTTAATTCGTTTTCCTGTCATGGCATCCAAAATATGAATATCAAAATAACCGGTTTGGTCAGATAAAACTGCAACCATAGATCCGTCTGGAGATAAGGCAGGGCTTACATTATAGAAATTTCTGGCTTTCTTATGATCCGTGAGTTTTTCGGACATATCTTCTAATGATTCACGGTCTTTTACATCGGGCCAATATTCCTTTTTCAAATATTTATGCCATTGGATTGTTAAATCTTTATAGTTCATCCCTAATGCTCTTTCATAACCTCGTTCTGCATTTTGGGTCATTTTCATGGATCGAAATACATCCCCAACTTTTTCACGACCATATTTCCCTGCGATAAATCGCCACAAAGATTGGCCACCTTTATAAGCCATAAAATAATTTAGTTCATTTACGGATGGCATACGTTCGTGGATGGCAATATCCCGAAGAACCATATCGGCTTTTGTATCCCAATTAGAACTCAAATATTCAGCCAATCCTTCATTAGACCAAATTGGAACCCGAATCTTAGATCGGCTGGAAATGACATTCTGCATACTTCCACCATAAACCATATCATTGATTAAAGCGTGAACTAATTCATGATGGATCACGTGCCGGAATTGTTCGTAATTACCTTCAAAAGGAAAAACAACACGATTCTTGAATAATTCAGTAACGCCACCAATACCCTCTCGCATATAAGCTCCCACAACATTGGTTTGTTGGAATTCATTGTGAGAATTATACACCATGATGGAAACACGGCGCTTCAGATCCCATCGAAGATGGAGCGAAATTTGTTCATAAGCTTCTTCAGAAACGCCGGCTGTGAATTCCGCCAAGTCCTGTTCTCCGCCATAATAATAAATATCAAAATGGGGTGTTTGGATAAAATTCCAGTCGAAATCCCTATACTGAACCTTATTCTGCCCAAAAGATTGGGCATTGATGATCGCCGTGAAGCATAAAATAAATGTAAAAAGAATTCTCATAGGTCCTAAATCTACGACTCTCATAGACGAGAGTTCCCGAAGATTAGTATGAAATAAAGAGTAAAGTCAACCCTTCTAGTAATTAGATTTTTAGTCCATCCAGACTTGTTCCGCTAAATTGACACGAGTAATTTTCACCCGTCATGAAGACGCCCCTTTATTTTATTTCCGACGTTCATTTAAAATTACGGTTAAGTCCTGATGAGAAAAATCGTCGGAAAAACTTGTACCGTTTGTTGGATCATATCAGAGAAACTGGTGGAACCTGTTTTTTTATCGGAGACCTTTTTGATTTCTATTTCGAATATCCACACCTCATCCCAAAAGCCTATATTGATTTTTATCACAAAGCGTTGGAAATGAAACGGGATGGAATTGAGCTTCATTTTGTTTTGGGGAATCATGATTTTTGGGTACAAGATTTCATGACGGAAACATTAATGGATCAAGTTTACTTTGACGATACTACATTTGAAGTGAATGGAAAAAAGTTTTACATCACCCATGGAGACGGGCTTTTAAGTTGGGATCATGGGTATCGACTCTTGAAAAAAATCATTCGTTCTCCTTTCTTCATTTGGTTGTTCCGATGGATTCATCCAACTATCGCATATAAAATAGCGAATTCAATTTCTAGGAGTGGGCGACACTATACTCATTCAGAAGATTTTAATGAAGATGTACGAATTGAGCTACAAAATGTGGCAAAAAATCATTTCGAGAATAACTTTGATTATATGATCTCCGGACACTATCATTTGGGTGAGATGTTTACCATAAAAGAAGGAAAACTGGCCATTTTAGGGGATTGGTTCCACCGCCCATCCTATGCTGTCTTTGACGGGATGGATCTTTCTATTCATTCATGGGACACAAATGCGTAGATTATTCATCATGGGGATTTGCTCCCTATTCCTGTTGAATGGATGTTCAATGATAAAAGGATTGTTTGGCAAAAAGTCAATTGGCGATCCGAATGACCCTGACTTTCTGAATAATATCCAAACGCTGAAAAGTGAATACAGAGATGGAAATATCCTAGCGTTGGACGAATTAGTTGTGGCGTATGAAGACAAAGGCCAACACATTAAAGTTCGAATTGCTGCTGGAAGAGCCCTAGCAGAATCTCAACATCCAACTGCCTTAAAATCCATCGCGAATATGGTGGGAACGACTACAGCTGTTGATTATACATTATTACATGAGTCAATTAATATGCTGGGGATGTTTGACGAAAATCCAAAAGCTGCAGAAGCTTTAGTCAGCGCTATGCATAAATTGGAAGACAGAACAAATAAAATTCATATTTCATTGGTTAAAAATCTGAATCGAGTAAGAACAAAAGATCAAATTCTTGCTTTATTAGATTTATACGAAGTAGCAAAAAGTAACATGGCTCGAACTGAACGCCTCTTAACAGAAACGTTGGGCGCTTTGGGAAATGATCAAGTGGTTCCTATTTTGACTATGGTGGCGAAAGACCCTAAAATAAATATCGGAATAAGAAATAAAGCTGTTGAAATCTTAGGCAAGAAAAATCCAAGCGATGTTGCAATTGCTTTTGCCGAATTATTAGGGGACCCAAATACTAATCTTGAAGTGCGAGAATTTGCGCTCAATACCATGAAAGGTGTGAAGGAAGAAAATCTCGTTCTTGCTTTACTAAATACTTACAATATGGGCAAAGCTGAATATTATAGCCTTTTAAATACCATGTTGGATGCATTGGGTGAATTCGATGATCCCGAAGTAAAAATGGCTGTAATTGAAATTTCTAAAAGTGATGATTACCCTGTGGATATTCGAAAAAAAGCCATTGATAATCTTGCCGGCTTTAATGATCCTTCCGTTGTAAAAGGGCTTCTCCCCATGCTAGAGAAAAAAGAGAATTATATCTATTATGACAATATTATTAATATGGTTTATGCTTTAGGCGAAGAAAATAAAAATGCTGAACTTGTAAGAAAAATGGCTTATAGAGCTCACTTTAGTCGGAGAGAATTTGATTAAAATACTGTTTAGTTTTCTCATGATCGGCTTTCTTTTCGCGGCAGATAAATTCGCTGTAAACGGTATTGTTCAATCCGAAAACGGTGATGGATTAAAAAAAGTTGAATTAACAATTTTTGATACGGATGGCGAAGAAGTTAAAAGCACAAAATCCAAAAAAGATGGTTCTTTCAAATTCAAAAAAATTGAACAAGGCGATTATACCCTATTCGGTGATCATAAAAAGTTTGGAAAAGGTACTGTTGATTTTTCAATAAGCGATGAAGATATTGTATTGAATCTCAGACTTTTTTCAGAAGATGAAGATGACGAAGAAAAGCAACCTGATGAAAAAATTGTAGATGAAGTATCGTCTGAAAAGAAAAAAATAGAAACACCACCTGTATTAATTCCTAAACAGCGAGATGAACCAAGTAAACGTCTGCTCAAATTTGAAAAAACATTTTTTGAATATGAGGCTAACTTGAAAACGTTAAAAACAGAAATTGATTCTCTCAAAAGTGTTGTAAAAGGGTATGAAAAAAATCAAAGAATGCCCAATATTAATCGAGAGATTTTGGATTTGATTAAAGTACCAAATTATGAAAACCGAATCGAATTACAAAATGGGACAGTGGTAACGGGAAATATTTTGGAAGAATCGGATTCCACCCTTGTGCTAAAAACTCAAATTGGGACGTTGGTCCTAAAGAAAGAAATGGTTATTCGAATGGACAAATTTGATAAACCTGCACCGAAAGTTGTATTTCTTGGCGATCCATTTATTGACTATTATCCTGATCGGCAAATTTTTTCTGGACGCATCAAGAATGAGGGCGAAATTCGTGCTGATTTTGTTCGAGTGATTTCAAATTTATTCGATCAAACAACGGCAAACTCAGGTGTTGATTCCATTTTTGTAAAAGGAACCCGAATTGTGTATGAAACCATGGTCGTTTCGGATACAGCTTTGGAGCCCGGACAAACAATAACTTATGAATTAACTGTTCCTATTAAAAAAGGACGAAAAGTTCAATACCATACTATGGATATTCACTGGGACCAAACTCAGTAAGTCATGCTAAAAACATTCGCATTTAACTTTCTTCTTTTTTCAACTTTATTGAGAGCGCACGGAGGGAATAATGGAATAATCGATTTTCCTGATGTCCCAGGATTTAAAACATTGGTTTGTGATCTTCATATTCACACTGTTTTTTCTGATGGAAGTGTTTGGCCCAATATTCGCGTCATGGAAGCAAAAAGAGAACATATTGATGTGATTGCCACCACAGAACATCTTGAGTATCAACCCTGGAAGGCAGATATTCCACATCCTGACCGAAATCGATCTTTCGAATATGCAAAACATTTTGCAAAAAATTCAGATGTTATGGTTATCAATGGATCGGAGATTACTCGAGGAATGCCACCTGGACATGCCAATGCAATATTTATCACTGATGCAAATAAACTATTGGTAGATGATCCAATGGAAGCTTTCAAAGAAGCGCGTAAACAAGATGCTTTTATTTTTTGGAATCATCCCTATTGGATTGCTCAATCACCAGACGCTAAAGTCATCTTAAGCGATATGAATCTTGAATTAATTAACGAGGGATTGTTAGAAGGGATTGAAGTTGTAAATGATACAACTTTCTCGGACCATGCACTACAAATAGCATTGGATTTTAATCTTACTATTTTAGGGACTAGTGACATTCATGATTTAATTGATTGGCAATATAAATTACCTGAAGGTGGACATCGGCCAGTTACTTTAGTTTTTGCCACGGAGAAAACCAAACCCGCTCTAAAACGTGCCCTAAAAAAAGGTCGAACCGTTGTTTGGTATAATGATAAACTCATTGGAAAAAGTGACCATTTACAATCCTTAATAGCATCTTGTATAAAGGTAGAAGCTTCTTCATATATTAAAAATTCAACTGTGGCTCACACAAAAATTAGTAACAATTCGGATGCGCCTTTTATGCTCCGAAATAATAGCCAATATAATTTTTATAATTCGACTGATTTTGTAACGATTCCGCCTCATGGTTCAACTATTCTTGATATTCGTATTGAAGAAAAGAAAAAATCATTCACACTGGAATTTGAAGTATTGAACGCGATTTCCGCTCCTGCAACTCATCCAATTATTCGTCTAACTGTTAGACCAAAATATTAAGATTAATTTGTAAGTTTCACCCTACGTTTTCCAAGTAATATATACTTTTTAACTATCATTATTGGGACGCGTTAAATACAACTCTCAAAATATGGACTTTAAAATTGAAAAATATTATCACATATGTTAAAATGAGAATTATTTCATTAGGGATTTTTCTATTTTTTATTACAACTTTTAGTTTTGCCCAACGACACAGTTCTGGAAAAAATATACCGAGCATAGGTGTCGTAAGTGGAACTATAAAAGATTCCACTTCAGGCCTGCCGATTGAATATGCTTCAATCTCCCTGGTAAATATGCGCTCTGATGAAGTTGTGACTGGCGCACTATCAGATAAAACAGGCAGATTCAATATCCGTGAAATACCCTTGGGAAAATATCGGGCAGTGGTAGAATTCATCGGCTATGCAACAAAAGAGATTTCACCCATTAATATTTTTCCCGGTGAAGAGGGCGGCATTAAGCATGATCTGGGAAGTATGAAGCTTCAGATTTCATCCATCAACCTTGCTGGAGTGGAAGTTTTGGGAGAGAGCCAGTTCATTCAGACCATTGATAAACAAATTTTTACTGTAGGAAAGAACTTGGCTGCTTCCGGTGGGTCTGGCGAAGATGTTTTGAATCAAGTACCTACAGTAGCCGTAGATATTGATGGTAATATCACTCTTCGTGGCGATGCAAATGTAACGGTCCTAATAGATGGTAAAAAAGTGGGCTTTGATCGTAGGTCCATGGTTGACAACCTGCAGGCATCCATGATTGAGAAAGTAGAAGTTATTACCAATCCATCTGCAAAGTACGACCCAGACGGTGTGGGCGGTATTATTAATCTTGTTCTTAAGCGAGGTGCATTTGAAGGGTTTAACGGCAGCACATCTCTTTCGGCTGGTGAATATAATAAGAATAACATCAGTGGGAATTTGAATTTCCGTACGGATACATGGAACGTTTTCAGTAGCACCAGTTACCGAACAGGCGAGCGAATTAGTAAAGGTTTAAGAGAATTTAATTACTTTTATTCTGACCCCAGTGACAGCGTCAGGTATCTGTACCAGGACACAAAAAGAATTAGAAATTCTGATAATATTTCATTCCGTTTTGGCGGTGACCTTTACCCTACCCCAAATAGTACGATCGGTTATACATCTACCTTTAGTAATAGAGACCAAGATAGCCGAGAAATCGTTGAGACAACTAGACCAGTCAGCAGCATATTGGATGTACAAGAAAATGGTTTGGAAAATGAATGGGACCATTCTTTATCCTACGAGAACAAATTTAATTCCAAGGATAGGAAACTAAATGCAGATATTAGCTATGGTATCGGAAAAGAAAATGAGACTGAAAAAAATTTGGGCAACGAAATAGAAAATTCCCATGGCCATAAAAGTATTATTGCATCATTTGATTATGAAGATAAGTTAGGTAAAAATATTGACCTGGAAGCAGGATTCAAAACCACACTTAAAATATTGGATGATGATTTATTTTTTCAGGATGGGACCTATGACTATCTGTATGATGAAGATATTTATGCCCTTTATACTACCATCGGTTATGAGATCAATGACCGCTTGGGCTTAAAAGGTGGTCTCAGGTTTGAACAGGTCGAAACTAAGGCAAACGTAACCGGCGACACGACTGCAACCACGAGTATTACTCATTTTGTTATTAATAATGCAGTTAAATCAGGTGAGTTGAATAACCCATACAAACATTTCTATCCCAGTGTGTTTTTGAATTATAAGCTTACAGAAAAACAGCAAATACAGTTTGGCTACTCTAAACGTGTAAATAGACCTGGAACAAGATCATTAAATCCATTTCCTAGAGACATGCTGGATACAACCCGTATCCGGACTGGAAATCCCTATGTAAAACCAGAATACAGTGATGTGATGGAAATAAATTTCTCTAGTAATTCCAGAAAATTCAATTTTAATACTGGCGTATCATACAAACATACAACCGATCAAATCGCCTGGTGGGATCGAGATGAAATCATTTATAATGGCCGACCCTATGAATTATTAACATCGGGAAATGCTGAGAGCGCTAAAAACCTTGGTGGGAGCGTTATCATCAACTATCGTCCTATGCCGCTGGCTAGTTTTATGCTTACAACCTGGTGGTGGAGATCTGAGACAGATGGTGGCCAGTATGAAGAAGATATGACCGGGACATCCTACGGTATGCATAACCGTGGTCAGTTAACTTTAAATATCCCTACAGTGGCACGTTTAGAATTATCAGTTGGTGGTCGTGGAACAATGAAAATTACATCTGGAACGATTCCTGCTAATTATGCTGCTGATCTTGGTATTGAAAAATCATTTATGAACAATCAATTATCAGTGACACTGAAAGTGAATGATCTATTTGATAATAGAAAATTTATTATTGATACAAGACAAGACTACGAGCAATATACACAAGAAATGTACGCCGAGCGAAAGCGCGGCCGTCGAACCACATCCCTCAATCTAAGATATAATTTTGGGAAGCAACAGAAAAAGAAATGGGATCGTGGAAATTTTGGACGTGGCAGTGGTGGTGGAATGGAAATGGATTATTAATTTAGTTAATGGTTAATAGGAGCTAAAGATTTGGTAAATATGTAATGAATGGAATTATTACATAATTCCTTTTTACATAATTAAATTCAACTAAATAACCCAAAGAAAAAGGTTAACAAAAATTGCCAGAATTACCCGAAGTCCAAACCGTTGTAGATCATTTACGGGCAGATCTCGTTGGCGAAAAGATTGGTGCGATCAGGCCGATCTGGCCTAAGGTACTACACAACTTTGCCCAGGCTGATTTCTTCAATAATAATCAGGAACAAGCAATCAATGATGTGACGCGCCGGGCAAAATTCATAATAATTCATTTACCTGCATCCCTATTGGCAATCCATCTTCGTATGACAGGAAAACTCTATTTATCTAATGAAGAAATTCCAAAACACACTTCAGCTATAATTGAATTGGAAAGTGGAATGAAAATTATTTTTGAGGATACACGAAAATTTGGAAGGATTTATTTATACGAGAATCTCGACATTATCAATAAAAATCATGGCATTGAACCGTTGAGTGATGCATTCACAAAAGACTGGCTAATAATAGAGCTCCAAAAGAAAAAACGGAATATAAAAGCATTACTGTTGGATCAATCCTTCATTGTTGGCTTGGGTAATATTTATACAGATGAGTCCTTATGGGTCAGCGGTATTCACCCGAATTCTAATTCAAACACCATCCCAAAATCACGAGTGGAAAAATTGCATCAAGCTATCCAAACAATATTAAAGGATGCAATTGAAGCAAAAGGAACAACCATTATTAATTTTTCCTTTTTGAAAAATCAAAGTGGGAATTATGCGAATCAACTCAGAATCTTCGGTCGCTTCGAGGAACCTTGCCTAAAATGCGGGTGCAAAATAGAAAAAATTCGGGTGGCTGGCAGGGGAACTTATTTTTGTAAACAATGCCAGCGTAAATATCATACATAGTTAAGAAAGAATATAGGTAACACCCGTTTTGAATCTCAACAATCAGTGAAGCATGATTTATTAATTTTCAAAAAATATTCGAGAAATAAAAAATATTCATTCACCTTTTTCTTCGTGACCGGTACTGACTATTTCGGTGTTGCAGCCGAACGTGACACGTCATAATCTTGTTGGCCAATAATTTTAAAAAAATTTATTTAGCCATTGGCTAGCAAAAGAGAGAATAACAGCCACAATCACGTCAGCAATAGGCGGAACACTTGGGAAACCAAAATTCCAAATAATAACAGCGAGAAGCCAAATAATAAAAACTTTTGTTTTAGAATTAATTTTCATTGGGTGTGTTGAGAATAAAAGGTTTTCTTGTCAAATTTAGCACCAATCGGCGACCGGTATTTTTGGAATGGAGTCAAAAGTAAATTCTTAATATTGGAATGTTCTTCTTGTTCTAAATGTGTGTCAATGCCATATTTCAATTCTTCCATTTCCAAGCGTGTTGTCGTTGAAAAAACATGATCCCAGATTGAAAAAATATTGCCATAGTTTGAATCCGTTTGTGGCAAAATGTAATGATGATGAATTTTATGAAAATGAGGTGTAACAAAAATCCATGATAATGGTTTATCCAATAATTTTGGAAATTGAATATTGGCGTGTGTCATCCCAGCAAAAAAAGCTGAAATAGTCTGGTATAACAAAACCAATCCAAAAGAAGCACCCGTAACCAGCACTGCAAGAGTTGTAAATAATAATCGAAAAATGTTTTCACCTGGATGGTGCCGGAGTCCGCTGGTAGCATCAATATTGGGATCCGTATGATGAATCAGATGAAACATCCACATCCATTTAACGTGATGTTGTATCCAATGAATCAACCAAGCTCCAATGAGATCTAAAAGTGTTAATCCTATAATTACATAAAGCCAAAGAGGTAATGCAATCATGTTAAGTAAACCTGATTGATGAGTTCCACTAAAATCCACAGCAGCGACAATCAGTGAAGCGCCAATCAAATTTATCACCAATGTGATAAGCGTAAAGGTAAGGTTTATGCCTGCATGTTTTACCTTTTTATAATCCATCTTGAAAAGCGGTATAATGGCTTCTAAGGAAAAGAAGAGTCCTAAGCCACTCACCAAGAAAATTGATCTCGTTGAAGATGGGACCGTTTCGAAGAATATTAAGAGGTCTTGCATAATCTAATAAATCCTAAATATGTATTTATGTAAAGATTAAAATGTTTGGAATAATTATATAATTTTTACGTAATTACGATTGACCAGCCATTGTTACCATGATCGCATTTTGTGCATGCATTCGGTTTTCCGCTTCATCAAAGACGATGGAATAAGCCGCTTCCATCACGCCATCTGTAACTTCTCGTCCGCGTTCTGCGGGCAAACAATGCATAAATAAAGTGTCTTTTCCCGTACTGTCCATGAGTGCTTCGTTTACCTGAAAATCTGCAAAAATATTTTCTCGTTCTGCTGCTTCTTCTTTTTGTCCCATGGATGCCCAAACATCGGTGTAAATCACATCAGCGCCATTGGCTGCAGATTGTGGATTGTGAGATAATTCAAATGTAGATAGCCCCGAATCTTCCACCATTTTCACAGTTTTCTCATCTGGCTCAAATCCGCGGGGGCCACAACACACAAAATGCATTGGGAATTTGCTCGCCAGTTGCAGCCAAGAATGAACAATATTATTCCCGTCACCCATGTAGGTTATTTTGAGATCATCCAAGTTTCCGCGGTGCTCCCACACCGTAAGAATATCTGCCATTATTTGGCAGGGATGATTATAATCAGTGAGTCCATTTACAACGGAAGAATCTGAATATTCAGCTAATTCTAAAATATGCTTGTGGTCAAAAAGACGAGCCATAATTAGATCATTGTATCGAGATACAACTCGAGCGATATCTTTGATCGCCTCCCGTTTTCCCACGCCAATATCGTTGGGTCCGAGAAAAAGTGCATGCCCACCCATCCAAGTAAATCCGGTTTCGAATGAGATTCGCGTCCGAGCTGATGGTTTGGCAAATATCATGGCTAGCGATTGATTCTTGAACGGTTTATATGACTCACGATTATGAAATTTTATTTTGATTTCTTTCGCTAAATGCAACATATCCCATAGTTCATCTTTTGAAAAATCGGCGATATGTAAAAAGTGCTTGGGCATTATTTATCCTTTAATTGTTTTTCTCTCAAAGGCGGAAAGATGCAAAGATATTTTACTTTTCATAAACAAATTTACTTTGCGTCTACACGTCTTAGCTTTTTTATTAATTATAGTATGTAGCGGCTCAAGTCCGGATCTTCCACAATATCTTTCAAGGATTCTTTGACGATTGTTGCTGTGATCTTTATTTTTTTATTTCCGCGTTTTGGTTGTTCAAACAAATGGTCTTCCAACAAAGTTGTCATAATGGTATGCAATCGTCGTGCGCCAATATTCTCCATTTTACTATTCACTTCTGATGCGAATTCCGCTACTGCTTTAATGGCAGCATCATTGAATTCTAATTCAACATTTTCTGCACCCAAAAGGGCTTTGTATTGTTTAATTAAAGCAGATCGTGGATGAGTCAAAATCTTGACAAAATCTTCTTTGGTGAGTTTATCCAATTCTACTCGAATAGGAAATCGTCCCTGCAATTCAGGTATCATATCAGAGGGTGTACTTACATGGAATGCACCGGCGGCAATAAATAAAATATGATCAGTTGCAACAATACCATATTTAGTACTGACATTACTTCCTTCTACAATAGGAAGTAAATCACGCTGAACACCTTCACGACTTACGTCGGGACCGACGCCCCCAACACTTCCCACCACTTTATCAATTTCATCCAAAAAAATGATACCGGTATTTTCGGTTCGTTCCCGTGCAATTCTAATCACTTCTTCATGGTCGATCAATTTTGCAGCTTCACTTTCTAATAAAACTTCTCGAGCTTCTGATACGGCCATTTTTTTGGTTCGTTTATTTTTAGGCAATTGCCCGGAAATCATATCTTTAATATTCATTCCAATATCTTCCATGCCCATTGGACCAAAAACTTGCATCCCAACTATAGGATCATCGGAGACTTCAACATCAATCATTTTATTTTCAAATTCACCTTTTTCCATTTTCTTACGAATTTTTCCTCGGGTACGAGCATGGCGTTCTTTCAATTCTTTAGATTGCTTGGTGTCATTTTTATGGTCATCTGGGAACAGAATATCGAGAATACGTTCATTTGCTAGAAGTTCTGCCATTTCAACCACTTCATCTTCTTTTTCTCTCTCTACCATAGAAATAGCTGTATCCATTAAATCGCGAACCATGGATTCAACATCCCTGCCCACATACCCAACTTCAGTAAACTTGCTAGCTTCCACCTTTATAAAAGGCGCATTCGAGAGAGATGCTAAACGACGAGCGATTTCTGTTTTCCCTACACCTGTGGACCCAATCATAATGATGTTGTTTGGCATAATTTCATCTCGGAGTTTGCCTTCAACCTGTTGCCGTCTCCACCGATTTCGTAATGCAATTGCCACAGCTTTTTTTGCTTTCTTTTGGCCCACAATATAACGGTCTAATTCTTTCACAATTTGTTTGGGTGTTAATTGTTTCATTGAATCTCCAAAACCGTGATTGAATCATTCGTGTAAATACAAAGATCAGCGGCAATTTTGAGCGATTTTTCAGCAACTTGTTTTGCAGAAAACTTGGTGGATTGTAAAAATGCATTTGCTGCAGATTGAGCAAAACCACCGCCGGATCCGATAGAAACAACAGCCCCATCCGGTTCAATAACATTGCCATCCCCGGCTATAATAAAACTGTGCTGTTTATCCATAACAACTAACATTGCATCAAGATGACGCAAGATTTTATCGGTACGCCAATCCTTTGCGAGTTCAACAACAGCTCGCGGTAATTCTCCTTCATACTGTTCAAGTTTTTGTTCGAATTTTTCAAAGAGTGTGAGCGCATCTGCTGCTGCACCGGCGAATCCGCCAAGCACACCGCCTTTTACGGTATCGAATTCGCGCACTTTAACTGCTTTTTGTTTAAAGGCCATATCCCCAAATGTGACTTGTCCGTCACCGGCCATGGCCACTTTTCGTTTATGTCTAACACCGATAATGGTGGTTGATCTAATATCTATTTTCATTTTTAAAAGTTAACCTTTCAAAGGTTTAAAAACCTTCGAAAGGTTAATTCGTCCTCTTTACTGAGTTAATGCCTTAAATAATTTTGAATCGCCGGGTAAAACCAGAGTGGTTTTTTTATCAATCACTTTCTCATAGGTTTCAAGTGTCCGAATGAATTCATAAAATTCCGGATCCTTAGAAAAGGATACTGCATAAATATCCAATGCTTCAGCTTCGCCTTCTCCACGAATTTGTTGTGAAGTTTTATAGGCTTCTGCTAAAAGGACCGTTTTATCCCGATCGGTGGCAGCACGAATTTTCTGTGCTTCTTCTTCTCCCTCTGACCGGAATTTATTCGCTTGGCGTTTCCGTTCAGCTTCCATTCGCGCATAAATGGATGCTTCATTCTCTCTTGGGAGATCCACACGGCGAATCCTCACATCAATCACTTGTATTCCATACTTACTCGTTTCTTCATTACTGGCTAAAGTAACCTTTTCCATAATGAATTCACGTGCTTCGGTAATGATCTCATGCATATCATGGTTTCCCAATTCCTGCCGTAGTTCAGAATAGACAATATCATCTAATCGTGTTTTAGCTGTAGGAATGGCTCTAACTGTTTGAAGAAAAAGTAATGGATCCACAATCTGCCAGCGGACATAATTATCGACAATGAGTGATTTTTTATCTCTACTCAATATTTCTTCTGGTGGTACATCATATTCCAACAACCGTTTATCAAAAGAATTTAAAACTTGAATTGGAGCAGGGAGTTTGAAGTTTAATCCGGGTTCTTTGATGGTTTTAACTGGTTTCCCAAATTGAAGAATGACAACTTGTTCTGTCTCATCTACCACAATGATGGTGGATAAAACAAATAATATAACGAGCGAAAATATCGCAATAGATAATCGTTTCATTATTTATTCCCTCCTTTTCCAGGATTCAAATTCAATAGGTTTAACATATTTCCACTATCCTTATCTGGTATAATTATTTTTTCAATACCGGGTAACACCCTTTCCATGGTTTCTAAATACAATCGTTTTTGAGTAATACTTTTAGCTTTTCTGTATTCTTTCAAAATGGTTGTGAATTTTGCAGCATCACCTTCTGAACGTTTAATTCGAGCTTGTTTAAATCCTTCCGCATCACGAATCATGGCTTCAGCCTCACCTCGGGCTTTTGGAATCACATCGTTCCGATAACCTTCTGCCTGGTTCACCATCCGATTTTTATCTTCCTTTGCGGATGCAACATCTTTAAACGCACCAACTACTTCCTTCGGTGGTGATACATCTTGTAGCTGGACTGCCACTACATGGATTCCCGATTCATATTTATCTAATATCAATTGAATTTGGATTTTGGTCCCTTCTTGAATCTTGAATTTTCCGGTAGTTAATGTTTCATCAATGTTGTTCTGACCAACGACTGTGCGCAAGCTCGCTTCTGCCGCTTGCCTAACTGTCAATTCCGGCTCCACAATGTTGAATAGGTAGGCCACCGGATCTTTAATCTTGTACTGAACAATCATTTCAGCATCAACGATATTTGCATCACCGGTGAGCATGAGACTTTCTTTTTCCACAGTACGGTATTGACCATTATTTAGTGTACGAAACCCAATTTCAATCCGTTTTACTTCCGTAATTGCTGGCGTATTTACCTGCTCGATTGGATAGGGAAAATGGTAATTCAATCCAGATTGGGTCACCCGGGTATATTCACCGAATGTTCGGACAACCCCCACTTCATCCGGACCCACCATATACACACCTGTGAATAACCACAGGGCCAATGCTGTCGCCAAAAGCGGAATCATTTTAAAATTAAATTCAGGGATCTCAACTTCCTGATCCCCAAACATTACGCGTCTTGTTGCCATCGTTTACTCCTTTTTATCGTTAATAACTAAATCTCTTTTCTTAATCTTGCCACGGGATACCCCATATGGTCCCGATATTTTGCCACGGTTCTCCGAGCCAAGGTATAACCTTGTTTTTCTAATTCCACAACCAAAACATCATCGTTTAGTGGTTTGTGCTTATCTTCCGTATTGATAATTTTTTCCAAAGCTCGTTTAATGATAAATGTTCCCAAAATTCTACCTTCACTTAATTCAATTGAATCTGTAAAGTAATGTTTTAGTTCAAATATTCCGTAGGGTGTATCTACAAATTTTCCCCGCGTAGATCGACTAATCGTTGAAATATCCATTTTAATTTTGTCTGCTACATCCTGAAGTTTTAAAGGTCGCAGAAAATCCATATTTCCGGCAAACCATTCCGGTTGGAATACAATGATAGAGCGCATGACATTCACCATAGTAATTCGCCGTTGATGAACCGCTTCAATGAACCAATTCGCTGAGTCCATTTTTTCTTTGATGAATTTTTTTGCTTCACCTTTGAAACTTCCATTCTTTAATTGTTCTTCGTAATCTTGGCTAATTCGCAATTCTGGAAGTCCACCATCATTAGTTGTAATAACCCAATCATCTCCATCTTCTCGAATAATTACATCGGGAATTACAGTTTGAAATTTATCACTATATCCTTCGCCGGGACGAGGATTCAAATGAGAAATATGTTCTACTGCATCATGCAATTCTGCTTCTGTGCAATCCAAGCGATCACGAATTTTATCGTAGCGTTTATGCATAAAATCGTCAAAATAATTATGGACGATTTCATGAGGTAAAGATCCTTCTTCATCTTCCAATTGGATCATAAGACACTCTTCAAGGTTTCTGGACCCAATTCCTTTGGGTTCCAATCTTTGAATCTTTTTTAGAATCGGAATAATTTCTTCTTCCAATAATTCATAGCGATCTGCAATGAGAATCAAATCAGTATCCAAATATCCGCGCTCATTTGTATTCCAAAGAATCTCTTCCGCAATTTCCCGATCACGGTCGTTCATTTCTGAATCTTGTAATTGATCAATCAAATCTTCAATAAGTGTATGTTGATCCGGAAGAGGCATATCCTTTTTTTCTTCCGATAAATAATAGGTGGATTCATCACTATACATATCCTCCAAGGATACATCCATATCATCAATGGCTGTTTCTTCTTCGACCTCCTCCTGCTCTTCAGATTCCACCTGTTCTAAAAGCGGATTTTCTTCCAATTCTTCCAAAATAGTCTGTTCAAGATTCACAGTATTGAGCTGAAGCAGCCGTGCCTGTAACACCTGTCTCGGTGCCAGTTTCTGCTTTTGGGTTTGGATCTGTCTTAAAGAAGTTGCCATTAGTCGAGCCTAAATTTTTCACCAAGATAAAGTCGCCGGGCTTCTTCGTCATTGGCCAGGAATTCTGATGTGCCTGATTTCAATATTTGTCCATCAAATAATAAATAGGACCGATCTGTAATTGAGAGCGTTTCCCGAACATTATGATCCGTAATTAAAACACCAATTTCTTTATCTTTTAAGGATTTTACAATACTCTGAATTTCTTCTACTGCAATCGGATCTACGCCAGCAAAAGGTTCATCTAAAAGAATAAAATCCGGATCCATGCATAAGCTTCGAGCAATTTCTACCCTGCGACGTTCACCGCCGGATAATGTATTCCCTTTATTGTGGGCCAGATGAGAAACAGATAAATCTTCTAATAATTTATCCTTTTTTTTCACTTGGTCTTTTTTAGAAATACCTTTTCTCATTTCCAAAACTAACATGAGATTATCTTCAACAGAGAGTTTCCCAAAGATGGAGGGTTCCTGTGCCAAATATCCAATTCCTTTTCTTGCCCGTTTGTACATAGCATCGTGTGTTATATCAGTATCACCTAAAAAAACATGTCCTTTGGTGGGTTTAATCATTCCCGTAATCATATAGAAAGTTGTGGTTTTTCCAGCACCGTTTGGACCTAACAATCCAACAATTTCACCGCGATTTACAGATACGTCCACTTCTTGGACGACCATCCGCTTTCCGTACTTCTTAAATAAGCCTTTCGCGTGAAGCGTATTGTGCCGTTCTCTCATTCCATTTCCCTACCGGTCACACCGGATGGACTTAATATTTTCCAATTCTTCATATCCGAATCCGATTCAAATCCCACGCCATATAATGTATCTTCGTCCAAAGTTGTTATCATTATATTGTCTTTTGTATGAAGCTTTTCATCCTTGGAATTCCACGTTAATGTTTCAGAATAAAGCGTGATTCCGCTATCGGAAACGGCAATTACATTTCCCATGGCTTTCATATCATTTGAAGATTGAGTTACTTCTGCTTTTTTAGATGTGAGTATGGATGTGTGTTTTTCCTTTTTATCAAAAAAGTCAACAATGACATTGCTATCTAAAAGGACATATTCTTTCTCATTATATTTTTCTAAATGACCTGATTTCACCTTCGCCCTCATTAAACCTTCATTGGTGAGAATGATGGTAACTCCCCAACTTTCCTGATCCGGAAGCCCTTCTCGGGATGGCATATCTGGTATTGGATCACGAGCGCAGGAAGATAAAAGTATGAGTGAAATAAATAAAAAGAATCGCATGATATTAAAATTCGTTTATCAACTTCCAATTGAAAAAAATTGATGATAAAACGTAAATATATAATTCGTGCTTCATTACATATTTACGTTTTAAATAATTACAAATTGTCATGATTTCTCTAGTCATTATGCTTAACTGTTTAATACTTTTTCTTTCATTTTTTGCATCACCATTTCAGTCTCTCCTTTTTCTTCAATAATCCAAGCTACCGCTTCCCGAAATGCACCTTTACCACCGGAAATTTTTGTCGTATATGCTGCAATGGCTTTTACTTCCGACGAAGCGTTTTCAACAGCAATCGGAACTGCCACTTTTTCCATAACCGGGATATCAATCAAGTCATCGCCGATATAAGCAATCTCGGAATCATCAAGATTATATTTCGCTTTTAATTCTTTGTAGGCGTGGATTTTATTCAATCCTCCGTTGTACACATCTTCGATCTTTAATTCTTTGGCACGATATTCCGTAGCGAGAGAATATCTCCCTGAAATGAGGGCTATCCTCAAACCGGCAGCTCGTGCCATGGCTGTGCCCACACCATCCAAAACTGTGAAGCGTTTGAATTCCATGCCATCAGTTCCTTTAAGAAAAGTTCCATCAGTCCATACACCGTCCACATCGGAAATCAGGAGTTTTATTTTTTTCATTTCGATATTCATAATATTGCTTCCCTAATTGAATTCAATTTTAATAAAAGTGATTCAAATTTATCTAAGGGCCATTGGGTGGTAGCATCTGATTTTGCTTTGGAAACATTGTCATGAACTTCCATAAAGAGTCCATTGCAACCAGCAGCCACAGCAGACTTCGCTAATGTCGGAATCATCTCTCGCATTCCAGCTGTGGATGAACCATCACCACCAGGAAGTTGTGCACTATGGGTGGCATCAAAAATAACAGGATGGCCAAATTCCTGCAGAATGGGAATCGCCCGCATATCTGCAACTAAATTATTATATCCAAATTGGGTGCCGCGATCCGTGAGTAAAATATTTTCGCAATCTGATTCTTCTAATTTTGCTACAACATTTTCCATATCCCAAGGCGCTAAAAATTGACCTTTTTTAACATTCACAGGTTTCCCAGTTTTTGCGGCGGCGACCAGCAGATCCGTTTGCCGACACAAGAAAGCCGGAATCTGTAAAACATCAACCACTTCAGCGACACTCTCAGTTTGAGATACATCATGTATATCAGTCAAAACCGGGAGTCCAGTTTCACTTTTTACAGCAGATAAAATGGAGAGTCCTTCATCCATACCCAATCCACGAAAAGATGAAATAGCTGTGCGGTTGGCTTTATCAAACGAACTTTTATAAATAACAGGAAGACCCACACGTTCACAAATTTCTTGAATGGCATTCGCCATTTTTAAAGCATGATCTCGACTCTCTATAACGCAAGGTCCCGCAATTAGACCCAACTCATTCCCACCAAATGTTACATTTTTTATGGATACTTTTTTCATGATTTTTGTTTCACGGTAGCTTTAATGAATTCCCGGAAAAGCGGATGCGCTTTATTCACTCTACTTTTAAGTTCCGGGTGAAATTGCCCTGCCACAAACCACGGATGATCCGGAAATTCAATGGCTTCAACAACGCCTAAATCTTCATTCACACCAGAGAAAATCAAGCCATTTTTCTCTAATTTTGACCGATATCGATTATTCACCTCATAACGATGTCGATGCCGTTCAGATATTTTTTTCTTTCGATAAGCAGCAAATGTTTTGGTCCCGGTCTTGATTTCGCAATCGTAAGCACCAAGACGCATGGTGCCACCTTTAATTTTAATAGCTCGCTGAGATTCCATCAAATCAATCACAGGAAATTTTGTATTTTTGTTAAACTCTGTTGAGTTAGCGTCTTTCATACCACACACATTCCGAGCAAAATCTATGACGGCGCATTGTAGTCCCAGACAAATTCCTAAAAATGGTATATTATTTTCCCGAGCAAATTTGGAAGACCAAATTTTCCCTTCGCTTCCACGTGATCCAAATCCGGGAAGGAGTAAAATTCCATCAACTTTGGCAAATGCTTTTTGAGCAGATTTATCATCCTTGATCTTTTCAGTCTGAACCCATTTCACATTCACTCGCGCATTATTCTCTACACCTGAATGAATAAAAGATTCCATAACGCTTTTGTAAGAATCGATCAATTCAGTGTATTTACCGCACATGGCAATTGTGACTTCATGGACTGGATTTTTAAAATTATGAATGAATTGTCTTAATTCTTTTAAATGGGGTTTTTTCTCTATTTTTAATCTTTCATTTATCAATTCACCCGCATTTTGTTCATGCATTAATAGAGGAACTTCATAGATTGTGGGAACATCTATTCCTTCAATAACATGATCAGGGCGCACATTACAAAATAAAGCAATTTTATCACGGACGGATTGTTCAATTGGATATTCCGATCGACAAAAAATCATATCGGGTGTTAAACCAATTTCCCGAAGTTTCATGACTGAATGCTGAGTTGGTTTGGATTTCAATTCACCACTTGCTTTTACATAAGGAAGTAAAGTAACGTGAAAAATCATGTGATTATGATATCCCACTTCTAATGATAATTGTCGAATCGCTTCCATGAATGGAAGACTTTCAATATCACCCACGGTTCCACCCACTTCACAAATAACGACATCATATTTTTTAGGGGTATTCAATGCTTTAATACGTTGAATAATTTCGTCAGTCACATGAGGAATCACCTGAACCGTTTCACCTAAATATTCACCTTTACGTTCATGATCTAAAACAGTGCTATAAATTTGTCCCGCCGTAGCATTATTATTTTTGGTCATATTCACATCAATGAATCGCTCATAATGTCCCAAATCCAAATCCGTTTCGGAACCATCATCCAAGACAAAAACTTCACCGTGTTGATAAGGATTCATGGTGCCTGGATCCACATTCAAATATGGGTCCAATTTCATGATGGTAACTTTTACACCGGCTTGTTTAAGCAAATATCCGATGGATGATGCAGCAATCCCTTTTCCTAATCCAGACATAACTCCGCCTAGAACAAATATATATTTCGTTGGTTTACTTGCGCTCATTTATGCATCCTGTTCAATTGGTTCTTTTGATTCGCCCATTAATTCAGCGACTTTTTCTAAATCTTCTTTTGTATCCACAGCCCATTGGTCACAATTTGCAATCATAGCACGAATGGGAAGTCCATGGTCTAAAGCTCGCATTTGTTCCAGAGATCGTTCCAATTCTCTTTCTGATTGTTTTAATATTGTAAACTGGAATAAAGCATTTCGACGAAAACCATACATCCCAATATGGCGGTAAATGCCACCAATTTCTAAATCAAAAATATTCCGTTTAAATTCGATAGTATTCATATTTTCGTCTAAGATTGCTTTCACAATATTAGGGTTCAACAAATCTGCTACTCGAAGTTTTCGACTAACTACAGTGGCCATATGCACTGTTGTATCTTTAAATGTATCTACCAAACCATCAATTACATTGGGGTCTACCAAGGGCTCATCTCCTTGGAGATTGATTATTATTTCCACATCATCAATTTCTTTTATTACTTCTGCAACTCTATCAGTTCCAGATTGATGCTCTTGAGATGTCATAACCATTTCTATGTCATATTCAGCCAAAGCATCTCGTGTCTCTTCTGAATCAATGGCCAAAATAACTTTATCTAACTTTTTGGATTTTAAAGCCTGAGTTACCACATGAACCACCATGGGCTTGCCGGCCAACGGTGCCAATATTTTTTTGGGAAATCGAGTTGAAGCTATCCTAGCAGGAATGACACCAACGATCATTTAAAATATATTCCTTTGATGTTTTATTGAAGACATCTCTTGGGCATCCAAGTTTATAATTGGAGCGAATTTAACATGGATTAAAATAATAAAAATATTTAGATATAAAACAGGCATGATTTTTGCTATGAAATTTACCAGTCAGAAACGGAAAGAGAAATTTATTTCTGATATGTTTCAGGTATTCAAAAGATAAGTTATTAGAATCACAAGGCAACCTTTTAATTATGGACACTCTTATTAATCAAAACGTAACGATTCAATGGGATCCATATTCGCCGCTTTCCATGCGGGATAAATCCCAAATCCAATTCCGATTACTGAACAAACAGCCAGTCCAAAAAATGCCCAATCCAATGGGATTACTGCAGGAATATTAAATATTACCGCCACAGCATTACCACCAGCTACACCCAAAATAATTCCGGCAATACCACCAAATTCACTCAAGAAAACTGCCTCTGTTAAAAATTGAGTTAGAATATCTCGGCGAGTTGCACCAATTGCTTTACGAATCCCAATCTCCTTGATTCGTTCAGAAACTGAGACTAACATAATATTCATAATACCGATACCGGCCACAACTAAAGCGATAACACTTACACAAAAAGCAAAAAGTTTGATGCCATCCGAGAATGGTTTTAATTCATTTAAAATTTCTTCATTCGATGTCAATTCAAAATTATTATCTTCTCCAGGTGGCACTTTTCTCAAAGTTCGTAATATGCCAATAATTTCATCACGAGTTCGGTCATACATTTCTTCTGATCGAGCTTCCACGGTAATTTCAATATTTCGACGCCAGTTTCCAAACATCTGCAAATGGGTTGTGATGGGAATAGCAATAATATTATCCTGACTTTCCCCAAACATGGCTCCTTTTTCCTCAATAACGCCAATGATTCTGAACTTGATTCCATTTATAGAAATCATTTTATCAAGGGGATCTTCAAAAGGGAAAAGTTGAGTAATAGCATCTTTTCCAATGATGGCAGTTTTTCGCATGTGGATTACATCGTCTTGACTAAAATTTCGACCATCACTAATATTTGAATTTAAAGTTCGTACTGTGAATTCATCTCCACCACCAACTTCAATATTTTTTGTGGCTTGCTTATTTTTATACTTTACTGTTGCGCCCCACTTCGTATCGTAAGCGCTTACATGGAGCGGAAGGATGGCTCGTTCTTTCAATCCTTCATAAAGTTTATAAGTAATATTAGGCCGGTTTCGATATTTCCATCGTCCACCGTGGCCAAATTGAATTGCAGGCCGTTTGCTAATACTGAATGTATTGGTTCCAAAAACGTTCAATCCGGATTCAACAGAAGATTCCAATGTTCGAATTGCTGTCATGACGCCAATAACTGAAAAAACGCCAATAGCAATTCCCATTAAGGTTAGGGATGATCTTAGTTTATTATCGCGAATCGCTTCCAGCGCCATACGAAAACTTTCTCTTAATGTATTTTTTAAATGAGAGTTTTTCTTATTCATGATTAGAATTTGTCACTTGAACACTTAAACACTTTATTATTCATACCGAAGCGCATCAATTGGATCCAATTTTGCCGCTTTGTAAGATGGAGCCAATCCTGAAATAATTCCAACAAACATGGAAAGTCCTAAAGCCGTTAAGGCTAAATCAATTGGCATTTCAGACGGAAAGTATTGATTAATAATAAAACTACCTCCCCAAGCGAGACCCAATCCTAGTAATCCACCAAATAAACAAATGGTAATAGATTCCATCAAAAATTGCATCAAAATCATTTTCGGAGTAGCGCCCAGAGCTTTTCGTGTGCCAATCTCACGTGTTCGTTCTTTGACTGTTACAAACATAATATTGGCAATACCGATTCCACCTACAACCAAAGAGAGAACGGTAATAAAAAAACCAGTTCCTCCAATCGCCAACTTGATCATTGAATATTGTTGTTTAAACGGGTCCTGTCTATTTAAGGCGAAATTATCGTCTTCAGTTGGACGCACATGACGGAATTGTCGCATTAAAGCCGTGATTTCTTCAGTCGCATTATCAATATTATTTTCATCAACTCGTACATTAATTCCGGTCCAACCTCGCCGTGTAAATAACCGCTGATGGGTTCCAATAGGAATAATAACTTGTTTGTCCAAACTGAACATTCCTAAAAATTTCCCCTGTTTTTCAATCTCACCAATAACACGAAATGTGTAATTCCCAATCCGAATTCTTTCTCCGATAGCATTTTCATTTTCGAACAAGTTATCTGCAATATCTTTTCCAATAATGGCCACACGAGATCCAGATCGATTTTCAGAACTTGAGAAAAATCTTCCTTTTTCAATTTCAGCCGTAGAAATCATTGCATATGCACCCGTTGTTCCCGTAACTCGAACACCACTTATTTCATTGGCGTCTCGTTTAACAGATGTGTACCATTCGGATACCGGCGCAACATATTTTGCATATTGAGATCGTTCAAGTATAGAATTTGCATGTTTAATTTTAATATTTGGGCGATTCCGCATCTCCCACCATTCTTTATCACCAAACCATTCATACTTTCGGATATATAAAACATCCTTTCCTAAAAATTCCATACTTTTTTCAAATGAATGATCTAATCCAGAAATGAGTGTTCCCATTAATGTTACAGCAAGAATTCCAATAACCACACCCAATGCAGTTAAAAGAGATCTCATTTTATTGGCAAGAACCGATGTTATGGAGATTCTAAAATTTTCTATAAATAAGGAAAACATTATGCCGCTACGTAAATATCTTCTTTTACTTTTCCATCTAATAATCGAATGGTTCGATGGGCATGCTTAGCAACGTCATCCTCATGTGTTACCAAAATAATGGTATTTCCAGTTTGATAAAGTGAATCAAATATTTCCATGATTTCCTGTCCACTTTTTGAGTCCAGATTTCCCGTGGGTTCATCCGCAAGAATGATAGATGGTTTATTCACTAAAGCTCGTGCAATAGCCACACGTTGACGTTGTCCACCGGATAATTCATTTGGCTTATGATGCATTCTATCACCGAGCCCAACACTCTCTAGTGCTTCTGTAGCTAAATTTTTACGCTGATCCCGTCTTACATTTCCATAAATAAGTGGAATTTCCACATTATGTTGTGCGGTCGCTTTTGGAAGAAGATTGAACGTTTGGAATACAAATCCAATTTTTCTATTTCGGATAGACGCCAACTGATTATCATCCATCTCATTCACCATTTCACCTTCAAATTCATAAAGTCCGGAAGTCGGTGTATCCAGGCAACCAATCATATTCATGAGCGTGGATTTTCCTGAACCAGAGGGTCCCATAATGGCTAGGTATTCATTTTCTTGAATGTTTACATTTACACCATCTAAAGCTCTGACTTCTTCACCGCCCACATTATATATTTTATAAATATTTTTTAATGAAATGAGTGACATATTACTTTGTCCCTTTTTGAAGCCCAGAAAAGCCTTCTCCAACAGAAACAAGTGCCCCATGATGTAGTTCGCGACTAATGGCTTTATAGCTTCCAGTTACAATACTGTCACCCATAACAACACCGGACTTCACAGCATAATGAGTTTCACTATCTACATCAACATCCACGGGGACAACTATAACATATTTTTTCCCATCCGGTGCATCTTCTCCATCAAACTCGTCCTTTAGAATAAAAACAACTTCAATTTTTTTATCCTTTTTCCAATTGCCATTTCCTTTCATTTCTTTGCCATCATATTTTTCTTCATCTTTATTACTTTTTTTATTTTTTGCCAGTGTCTCAAAATTTTCAGATCGGGCTGTTAAAGATTGAATTGGGATTGAAATAGCATCTTTTCGAACTTCAGTAATTATATTGACAGTGGAACTCATTCCCGGGCGAATATTTCCGGGCGGATTAAGCATTTTTACTTTCACCTTAAAATTAGTTACCTGTTCCTGGCTCCCCAAATTCATGGATTTTGCTGTATGAGCAATTTCACTTACAATACCATAAAAAAGGGTATCTGGAAACGCATCAACTTCAATTTCTGCTGTATCGCCCACGGTAACGGTTACAACATCATTTTCATTTACATCCACTAAAACTTCCATTCGAGATAAATCTGCAATGGTCATAACAACGCCAGGATTAAACATTCCACCAATTGCCATTTCGCCCACTTCTTTTGTAAGGCTTGTTACAATTCCAAACGCTGGCGCTAACAGTTTTGTCTTAGATAATTCATCTTCTCTAGAAAGTAGTGATGATTGCGCTTGGTCCACTTGGCTGGATGCCAATTCAAAAGATGCTTCAATTTGTTCAAGCTCCTGCTTCGAAATCAGGTTTTTTTCATATAACGATTCAGTTCGTTCTTTTTGCGCTTTTACTTGTTTCAATTTTGCTTCAGCGGATTTCACGCCAGATAAAGTTTGGTTATAGGCTGCACGATATTGTTTCTCATCCATAGAAATGAGCAACTGTCCCGGTTGAACAGTATCGCCTTCCGCCACGGTGATGGAGGTAATCCATGCCGTAATTGTAGAGGAAATTTGGACTTCCTCTTCAGGTTGAATCTTGCCATTCGCATTCACTTTGTGGATAATATTCCGGCGAATGACCTCTTCTGCTTGAACAGAAATGTCATATTCGTTAGATGAATTGTTCCACCAATATCCAATACCAACGAGTAAAACGACCATCACTGGAATCCATATTTTTTTCTGTTTTAATTTTTTTAACATTTTTAACCTTATTTATTCCGATAATTGATATTCAAAATCCAAGGTGCCGAGCAATGCTTTCAATCCTGCTTCTTGCATGCGTGCCTCATGGATCGTATTAATGAGGGTTGAGTTGGACCGCGTTAATGAAACTTGCGCATCCAACACTTCTAAAATATTTGCAGAACCAAGACTGTATCTTTCTCGAGCCAATTTAAGGTCTTCTTCCGCGGACGCCACAATGGCTTGATTCAATGGAATAATTTCAGAATAATTTTTCAAAGATTCCCGGAGTAGCTCGGCTTGTACGCGAAGATCATTCAATAAAGTGATGTAATTGTATTCAGATTGTTTTTTGGATAGTTTGGCTTGATGCTGTTGGGTTGAAAGACTATTTCCTGAATATATTGGAATACTAAGTGAAAAATTAATCCCCAAACTCCATTGGTCTTTAACCGACTCTAATAACGCATCCATATCTTTTCCATTCGCTGAATAACTCATGGAAGAATTCACTGAAGGCATTCTCAAACTTTTTGCAATTTTGTACGAAATGTCACTTAGATTAATCCGAGCTTGAGAAATGGATATATTTGGATTTTGTGTTTTTAATAAGTTCAAAACATCAGCACTGGAAGGAACGACGGGCTGTGTCCATTTTAATTCAACCGGCTGAATGGTTTGCCCAAAATCCTGCAAGCCCATATCATTAAATAAAACGCGTCTTGCATTTTGCCGATTCGTTTTTCGCGTTAATACATCGACTCTTGCTTTGCCTTGTGAAACATGTGCTTTAAGAAGATCTGTCTTTTTTACGACGCCCAAATCATATTGCTTTTGAACCAATACAACTTGTTGTTCAGACATAGTTAAGTTTTGTTCCGCCACATCAAATAGCTGTTGAGCTTGGAGCAATCCATAATAAGATTTTATTACATTTTGAATCACTTGAATTTTTGTTGAACGTTGATTCAGCATGGCAATATCCAAATTAGATTTTGCTTGTTTCACTTGATTCCAAGATCGCCCACCATCAAAGATTTTTTGACTCAATGACAATCCCGCTGACATATTATCATAATAACTACTTACAGTTGTATCTGCAGTGAGATCCTGATAATTATAAACAATGGCTTCCTTTTCTGGAAAGTGAGATCGTCCCGAACTGGTAGATGCATTTAGAGATGGTAGGAGACCACTATAAGAGCCTTTCAATCCTTTTTCTGCAGAGGCTACATTTATCTCAGCGGAAAGAAGCGTTTTCTTGCCACCCAATGCAATATCAATACAATCATCTAAATTGTATCCTTGACCAAAACTCATGGACACGCAAAAAAATATTATTATAATTTTCATAAAAGAATTTTTCTTTTTGACGTAAAATATTTTAAAAAGTTTCCTATTCATTTTCATATTCCAATATATCACCCGGTTGGCAATCTAATTCACGGCAAATTGCCTCAAGAGTATTGAATCTCAATCCTTTGGCTTTCCCATTTTTCAGGATGGATAAGTTCGCCATTGTAATGCCCACTTTTTCTGCTAAATCCTTTAGAGACATTTTCCGTTTAGCCATCATGACGTCTAAATTTATTCTAATTTTATCTCCTTGCATTAGATCATCAAGTCCTGTTCTTTTTTCATTTCAGCACCGATTCGAAACGCCTCTCCAATAACAATTATTACCATGGCAGATAATAAATCTTCAATACTTAAAGATAAAGTTGATTGAGTTACAATCGATTCAAATATAAGTCTCGGTGTGATAAATAGATTCAGTAAAATATCATGAATAAAATCGAAAAATGTTACCGCTAAAATTGAAAGCCCAATCCATCGGAGTCGTTTTCCATTATCCGGAACAAATGGGTTTCCCTTTCCCACGGTTCGAACAATTTGACGTAATAAAAACAAAACCCAAATAATGACACCAAACATTCCAAACCGCATTAGTTTGACTGGAATCAATAAACCCGTAGGCGCCGGCGCTTGGATTAAAGCATACGCTTTAGCTTCTTTGATTTTTACAGGAAGTTTTTGATTTCCAATTTCTGCAAAACCTTCTTCTTCAACTTCAAATTGAACGGGGTAATATAATTTAGTTGTGGAATCAGTTATCCCCAATATGGGACCCACCATTAGCATGATGAACCGAAATGAAATATATCCAGTCAATGCAATGGTTATTCCAGTCAGAAACCAATCTGTAATTTTTATAAAAGTTTGTTGTGTTTTTCCGGGCATGTACCGTATTCCTTTAATTTTAAGACCCGAAAACTATAATTTAAATTTTAACTATACAATAATTATTTATTGTTTTACAATAACTATTTTCTCTTTTACAATATATTATGCCAAAATTTCATCTTTAATTTTTATCAAATATTTTTTTGCTGCTTCAAAAGTATTTTCAATTTCTCCATCCAAAATTGCTTCTTCAATCGCATCTTTTAATTCACCGACTTTTCGTCCTTCTGTCAATCCACAAATTGTCATAATCTCATCACCGCGAACAGGAGATTGAAACGCTTTCATGGCATCTCGCTCTACTACGTTAGACATTTTCTCTTCTACTTTTTCAAAATTTTTCAAATACCTTTTTACACGTTTTGGATTTTTGGTGGTTATGTCAGCGCGACACAAAATCATAAGATCATCCAATTCATCTCCGGCAGAAACCATCAACCGCCTAACTGCAGAATCTGTAACAAAATCTTTTATTAAAGCAATCGGCCGCAAATGTAAAAGTGTCAACTTTTTTAAATAATCTTTTAGAAAGTTTGAGAGTTTTAAACGATAAGCTACTTTATTCAACATGCGTTCACCAATGGCATCATGACCGTGGAATGTATATCCTTTCTCTTTGTCAATTCGTCGCGTATTGGGTTTGGCAATATCATGAACCAGTGCAGCAAACCGAATTTCCATTTTATTAGAGAGTTCCGCTGCATTATCCACCACTTGTAGCGTGTGAGCAAAAATATCCTTATGATGCCATTCGGATGTTTGCTCCATGCCATACATAACATGAATTTCCGGAAAAACTGTTTCCATGAGTCCCGTTTTTTGCAATATCACCAATCCTACAGATGGCTTTTTTGTTTTCAGGATTTTGATAAATTCGTCTCGGATTCGCTCCCAAGAAACAATATCAATACGATCTGCTTGACGCTTCATTGAAGCGCGACATTCATTTTCTATATCAAATTCTAATTTGGAAGCAAAATAGGCGGCACGCATCATTCGCAAAGGGTCTTCCGAGAATGTTTCGTCTGGATCCAAGGGTGTTCGCAAAATCTTTTTTTCTATATCGGCGATTCCACCAAAAGGATCTGTGATTTCTCCGAAAGACTTTGGGAGAATATCCATGGCCATGGCATTAATGGTAAAATCCCGCCGAAGTAAATCTCCCTTCAAATCTGTATAAACAACTTCCGATGGTTTCCGGGAATCATCCTCATATTTTTCGGTCCGGGCTGTGGCCACTTCAATTTGGATTTCTTTATTCGGAATCATAGCGGTTCCAAATTTTTTGAAAGGAACAATATTTTTAACACCAAGTGCATCTGCCAATTTTCTAGCAAACTGGATTCCATCTCCAACTGTCATTAAGTCAATATCATTCAGTGGTTTTCCCATAATGAGATCTCGGACAACTCCACCCACTACATAAATTTCAACGTCAGAATCTTCCGCAAGACTCCCTGCTAATTTTAGAATGGATAAAACGGAATCATTTTGACTGTGATTGAGTTCTTTTTTCAAATTCATGATGGGGCAAAATTAACTTGAATCAAGCCTAAATTAAACAACTCGACACTATTATTATTCTCTTGAATTCTACCCATAGTCTGCTCAATTTTCACCTATGGTATTTAGAATTACAATCCTATTTCTTTGTTGCTTATCAAGTGTTGTCGCCCAATTTGGAACCGTGGATATAAATTTCGACACACGGCTTTTACGGAGTGATGAAAAACAAGAAATTGTAAATTTGAATAGTGATATAGTTCGTTTTTTCACCACAACAAACTGGGACGAATCGTATAGTGATTTAAAGATTCCCCTTCATATTCAAATCGTTTTTGAAGGTATAACAGCGAAAGGGAATGAAAAAATATACAATTGCCAGGCGCTGTTCTCTAATGGTCGTGATCTCCGGTATTTCGATAAAAGTGTACAATTCATTTATAATTCCGGAACAAGCCTTTATTATGACCCTATATTATTTGAACCGCTTTCCGGTTTTCTCGCCTATTATGGCAATCTCATTTTAGCTGGCGAAATTGACACATACGAATTTAATGGGGGAAATGCTTCTTATGATATGGCTCGGGAAATTGCCATACGTGGATCCGGTTCCATCTATAAAAAAGGTTGGAGTGCACGAATTAATCTGGTAGATGAAATTAACCGGAATTCGGGTTTAAGAAAAGCAAGACTTTCTTGGTTTATTGCCATGGATCTATTCAAAAATGGCGATATTGATGGAACGCTTGAAGAAATTAATTCTACCTTAGATGGAATAGAACAATCATTCCGTGATTTTGGACGAGACAATCATACCCAATATTTCCTGAAAGTGCATTCAGAAAAAATTGCGAAAATACTATCTATGTTAGGCAGAAAAGAACTTTTAAAAGATATGAAAGAGTTAGATCCGGACAGACGAGATTTATATCAATCAGCTTTGGATACCATTTCTAAATAAGTCTTTTTTCGCCCTAAATAGTGTGCAAAAACAATCGAAGTTTTTGTCATATTCTTAATAATATCCCCATCTTCTACGCGTCTAATTTTTGAAAATCTAGATCGTTTTTTCAAAAGAGTAATAGGATGAAAAATTATCCATACCAAAGACCGTAAAATTCCAGTTGCATGGTTCCAGTCTAATTTCAAAACAGAATATCCCAATGCAATCCATTCTAACATAAGTCGAATAAATCCCACATAAAAAGCAAGCGGAATTGAGAAATTCCCAAATAGCATCAAGAGGGAGTTTCGATGATTTAAATAATATTTCCGATGAGAATGCATGGGGAGTGAAACTGCATTTTTATGATAAACAATAGATTTTGGTTCTGCCCAAATCTTAAATCCCATGGCCTGAAACCGCCAACAAAGATCAATTTCTTCCATATGTGCAAAAAATGTTTCGTCAAATTTTCCTGCTGATTCGAAAATATTTTTCCGAACCATCATAGCAGTTCCAGACGCCCAAAAACAGGATTGAGCTTCATCATATTGGCCTGTGTCTTTTTCCTGATTTAGAAAAACTCGACCTCGGGCAAACGGAAAACAAAATATATCCATAAACCCACCAGAACCACCAGCGTAATCAAAAACATCACGCTTATAATAATTCAGAATTTTGGGTTGGACAGCAGCAATAGAAGAATCACTTTCCAATCGATCCACCAAAGGTTGAAGCCAATTTGGATCTTGTATGGTATCATTATTTAAAAATAAAAGATATTTCCCTTTAGCAAGATTGACGCCACGATTACATCCACCAGCATATCCATAATTTTTATCATTTTCCACCAAAATAATATCAGGATGATTTTCTTTTACCCATGCTTGACTGCCATCTGATGAGGCATTGTCAGAAACTATAATTTCAAAAAAATCAAAATTGGTTTTCTTCAGGGAATCGAGGCATTCAGATAATACATCTATACCATTCCAATGAGGAATAATAACTGAAACTATAATATTAGATTGGGTCATAAAGACCTTTTAGTATTAACTCGCCTCTTGGATCTCTTTCAGAATCTTTTTTGCATTTTTATCGGTAGGATTTCGATCCACCCAATCTGAAAGAACCAATTCTGCTTCCGTCATTCGGTCACTTGCACGATATATAAAAACAAGGGATGATACAACTTCAGGAAATGCTTTTTGCCAACGTCCCCAATCTTTTTCAGATACCGAATTTTTACTAAATGGGCGCGTTTTTACCATTCCTTCCATTTGGAGATATTGGGTTCTCATATTTTCCAAAATTTCGAGAGCTTTTTCTGTATCGTCCAATTCTTTATAATAGGTATTGGCATATTCCACGCGGTTAACAGGTTTACCTGTTTTCCGAGTGATTAATTTGTCCATGATTTTTCTCATGGACGTATGCTCTTTTAAATCTCCATACATACGAGCAACTTGGTAATGGAGATCTTCCGATTGAATTGGGATAGTATGATCCGGAATATTCTGATTCATTTTATCCAATGTACCCACAATCTTACTTTTCAAATCAGCTATTAACGCTTCATCTTTATTTTTCTTCTTTCTATTTTCGCGTTGATAGTCCATATAATAGGTTACAGCCAGTTGCATATATGCACTTCTATAATTTTGTAAAAGACGCTTGGTTTGCTTGTTATAATAGATTGCTTCATTCCCAAGATTTCGAAACATGTATCCTGGTTGATAATCTCGATTCCAATTTAAATAACCCAAGTCATCAGGATTGTTAAAATCTGTTTTGACAAATTCAGTGGACCATAAATTTGCCCCCACATCTGTCATGAGATTTTCATACATGCGGACTGTATCAATGGGATCTGTCTTGTGGCTCTTTAATTGAAATGTGAGCCCTTGCATATCTAAATACCGATCCAAACCAATTCGATTATTTTGTGAAACAGTAACAGCAAAATAAATAGGGACTTTCCATTTTGCATCATTAATAATTCGCATAATCATCATGTCTTGAACTCGGAGTGCTTGACCGCCATAGGTTGGTTTCATTTCCCATTCAATAAATCCATCTTTATTTTCCGGATCATTATACACGGGAACTTTAACATTCTGTTTTTCCCAGCGAGTTAAACTAGAAGTTAATTTGTCAATTTGTCTATCAGATAAATTAATAAACCGCGTTTCCTTTGACCGCTTATCTCGTTGTTGTTTTATATACCAAGGCGTATTCAATAAAGATAAATTAACAACAGCAACATCTGTTCTTACTTTTTCAACTTCTTGGAGATACCAAAGAGGAAAAGTATCATTATCTCCATTCGTAAAAATCACACCATTGGGTTTACATGATTGTAAAATATTGTAACTATAATCCCAAGCAACATAATTCCCCGATCTATCATGAGAATGATAATTGGCCTTTGCCATAACAACAGGCACAAATGCAATAAGCAAAACTTGAGTCATCACAACCAATCGTTTACTCAATTCTTTATTTTTAATGTAGTCGATTATTTTTTCACTAATGGCTGATGCACCAATCCCAACCCAAATAGCAAAGGCAAAGAAACTTCCTACATAAGAATAATCTCGCTCCCGAGGTTGTGGATCATCCTGATTTAAATATAATATAATGGCATAACCTGTCATGACAAATAATGACATAACTGTAAATGCCATTCGCTCGTCCCGATAGGCATGGTAAAACATTCCAATAAGTCCCAAAATAAAAGCGAGCGGTAAACCAAATTGTGTCCAATCAACGCCGTCTTCTCTACCACTGGCTCCCATGGATGTTACCAAAGGATCTGTAGAGGGTCCTCGTCCGGCAAATTGCCATAAAAAATAACGGTTATACATTTTTCGAATCTGATAATCCCAGAAGAAATTCCACTGTTTCCCCGTTTCGTGTTTTTTGTATTTACTTTCTTGCGCACCAGAAAATTTTCGGTTGGGTCCTTCTGGATATCCCACAACTTCATGCATCGCTGGAATCCCTTTAAATCTTCTTGGAAACGTCCCAACATCGCCATATTGTTCCCGTTCTAAATAAGAAATAAATGCTGTAACCGTTTCAGGATCATTTTCATCTATACTAGGATTTTGGTTCGATCGAATAAATATTAAAGCGTATGTAGAATAACCAATCAATACCAGTACCATGGAAGTCAATGCAACAGATGCTAATTTTTTCTGATTAGAGATAGCCCAAACCATTCCACCAAATACTGCAATAATGAGTCCAGCAGTTGCGCCAATGCCGATGGATGCAGCAATCTTTGGGAGCCCTTTAATAATCACATTGTGAATAATGAAAAAGATTATTCCCGTAATTGCTACCGTGATTCCGAAAGATTTCCATTCAAATTTGTATTTCCTGAAATAGATAATGAGGGCTACAAACGGCAATGTTAAAAGATTTAATAAATGCAATCCTGTAGCGAGACCAATCATATACGCGATAATTAAAATGTATCTCACGTTTCCTTTTTCATCGGCTCTTTCACTCCAATGTAAAATGAGCCATACCACAATCGCGGTAAAAAAAGTACTAAATGCATACACTTCTGCTTCCACAGCATTGAACCAATGGCTATCTGTAAAAGCAAAAACCAATGATCCAATAATTGCCCCGCCAAATGCGACTAATGCATCATGGATGGACTCCACCTTTCCACGCCAATGAACTACAACTTGAACAATAATGAGATACAAAAACATCACAGCCAATGCGCTAGATAGTGGGGATAAAATATTCACGCGGTAAGCAACATCATTCCCAATGGGAATCATAGACGCAACTCTTCCTAATAATAAGAAAAATGGGCTTCCCGGTGGATGGGGAACTCCTAGCGTATGAGCGACAGCAATAAATTCTCCACAATCCCAATAGGAAACCGTAGGCGCCATAGTATCAAAATATACAATAAAAGATAAAAGGAATATGACACCTGCCAGAATTCGGTTGAGACGGATATAATCAGGATGGATCACAAGCTACTCTGCTACTTTTTTGTTATCTTCAGAAACTAAATCGGGATTCTCATCGTCAACTGAAGTACCATTAGATTTTCTTTTTTCTTCAATAAAATTCATATTGAGTTCACTAACCGCATTGATGAGCATTTGTTCCTCATACTCGGTTAAGTTCCCCTTGGTCTTGGTTTGCATCATTTCTAATAGATCAATATAAAACCTTGCTTGTTTTAAATTCCGTTCGGATTTGTTAGTCATCGGATTTTCCATTTTCCCCAATGCAATCCATGTGCTAGACTGAAAAGTCCCCACAAGGTACATAAATGATTTTTCGTCTTTGCTTGGTGTTTCTTGAGACATTGTCTCTCCTAAAATATAATTTTAATTAAATATAAAGCCGGGGAATTTAATTCCGACAATAGCCAGACCAAACTATGAAAAGAGAACTTTATTATATCAAATTATCAAAACGGTAATCAAACAGGCTTCATAAGGATGAATGGCTAGATTATAAATATTTTTCGTTTTGACATATTTAATCATCAGATTTAAGACAATTTCACGTCATCCATTCGGCCCGCATATTCCTTAAGAAAAGTAGTTCGAATTCCTTTGTTTTTTTCATGCTTCAAATTTGGATCTTTTTCTACTAAATCAAAAGCCACTTTTCTCGCATCCCGGATAATGGCACCATCTGTTACCATATTAGCAATCTTATATTTAAAAAATCCCGATTGCTTGAGTCCAAAAAATTCTCCCGGACCTCTCAGTTTTAAATCTTCGTCTGCAATTACAAATCCGTCATTTGTATCTTCCATAATATGGAGTCGTGTTCTGGATGTGTCTGTTACATTCCGCTTGACCAAGACACAGTAGCTTTTTTCTGCACCACGCCCCACGCGACCTCGCAATTGATGTAACTGTGTTAATCCAAATCGGTCTGCATGCTCCACCAACATCACCGTTGCATTCGGAATATCCACGCCCACTTCCACCACCGTAGTTGAAATAAGAATATTGATTTTATTTTTTGAAAACTGATCCATAATAATATCTTTCTCTTCCGCTTTCATCCTGCCGTGAATCAAGCCAACCATTAATTTAGGAAAAATAGTTTCATCTAATTCTTTATGCGCTTCAACCGCTGCAGATAAATCAGATTTTTCCGATTCTTCAACTAAAGGATAAATGATCATACATTGATGACCATTGGTAACCTCTTCTATTATGAATTTATAAACTTTTGGTAATCGCTCAGGCTCCACAACTTTGGTGACTACCGGAATCCGATTCGCCGGCATTTCATCAATAATAGAACAATCCATATCGCCATGATAGGTTATAGATAAAGTTCGTGGAATAGGTGTTGCAGTCATGGCAAGAAAATGAGGATGATTCCCTTTACTCAAAAGAGTCGCACGCTGATTTACACCAAAACGGTGTTGCTCATCTATAATAACTAAACCAAGTTTATTGAAAACTACATCATCCTGAATGAGTGCATGGGTCCCAATAATCACTGGAATTTTACCATTTTCTAATCCAGATAATATGGGCATTCGCTCTGACTTCTTCATATTCCCAACTAATAACGCACAGGGAATATTTGCTTTTTCAAATTGAGCAGAAAAAGAATGAAAATGTTGTGTGGCCAAAATTTCTGTGGGAGCCATGATGGCAACTTGGGCATGATTCCCCGCCGCCAAGGCTGTAACTAAAATGGATACAATTGTTTTTCCCGAGCCCACATCACCTTGTAAAAGGCGATTCATAGGAACAGAGTTTTTCAAATCTTCATGAATTTCCTTTACCACTCTTTTTTGGGCATTTGTCAATTCAAATTCCAATGCGTCTGAAATCAATTTAAAGTAAGGTCCAATGTCAATAAGCGGAGAGGAATCCGAATGTTGGAGACTCCGTTTACGTAATGCCATTAGAAGTTGAAGAAAAAAATGTTCGTCAAATTTGAGCCGTCGGATTGCTTGAGTTAATTCACCAATCCCATCCGAGAAATGAATCTTTTTTAAGGCGGTATCTAAGGAAATTAGATCAAATGTATCCAAGGTAGTTTCATTGAAAATCTCTGGAATTTTTATTCGTGAATCTAAAATTTCCTTTATCATATTTCGTAAAATTCTTTGATCAATCCCACCGGATTTTATTTCCTGTGTTAAGGGATAAAGAGGAATCACTTTCCCAGTACTAACAGGATCATCATCCTTTTCAATCTTATCAAATTCCGGATGGGTAATTGTAAAGCCGCCATAATAATCTACTTTACCATGAATGGCGAGTTTATCTCCAACTTTGAATAATTTTTTTATATACCGAACCCCATTAAACCAAGTCAGTGTTAAAAGACCGGTGCCATCACTAACAATCGCTTGGAAAATTTTACCCCGACGCGTCGATTTTTCGCCAAAAGTTTCAACGGATCCAATGAGTGTAACAACATCGCCCTTGGAAAAATTCCGAATAGGCAAAATAGTGGTTCGGTCTAAGTGTCTTCTTGGAAAATAATAAAGTAAGTCATATATCGTATAAAGCCCATGCTCGTTAAGAACAGTTTCACGGCGAGAACCAACCCCGCTTAATTGAGAAATGGGTGTGTCGAGATCCAATGAAAATCCCCTTTGGGGTTATTTCCATTCCTTCCGGTAAGTATAGGTTACATACTTAGTTTCTCCGGGGACTAAGGTAAATGGGAATTTGATCGTGGATGCATCTTCCTTTTGATAATTAATTGATTCATGTTTGATAATCCAATCACCATTAATGTGTTCAATTAATTGAACATTAACTTTTTCGGTTCGGGCATTAGTTACTTGGATTTCAATTACAGCTTCTTCGCTTTTTCGCTGGCGATCATAATTCAATACACGGCGTTTCCCAATCACATCAAATGCTCGTCCAGAAGATAATTCGGTAAACTGCCCTTTTGGAACTTGTCCTAAATTGTCAGCGCCAATGTATTCTAATCCGCCTGAAGTTGTATAGGAATACATTTCTACTTTCCCACCCGGTAAGGAGATACCCAAGCCATTGGTTTCAGTATTTTCCATTTTCAGCATGACTTCCAATGATTCTTCTTTTTGTCGACGTTCAGAATTTTCAAAAACATAAGTTTTGGAATAACCCACATCCAATGGACCATACATACGAACAGTTATATTTTCTTTGGCTTCAAGATCATGAGTCCCATTGAGAGCATAAATGTAATAATCACCTAAGGTTTCTTTTTCCATCATAGGCATGGCGTGCAAATCAGCCGCCATTGCAATCCGATTCATTCTTTGCGCTTTTGGCGCTGTTGCACTTGGTTTATTTAAATGACCTTCAACCAATTGGAGCTTAGCACTGTGAAAATCCATATCAGAACTATTAGAAATAACAGCTTCTGCAATCAATTCACCTTTTTCTTCATTTAGCATTATTAATCGATAAACCGTGGACCAGGAAAAATTGTTTGATTTATAAACCAATTCTCCTTTTACAATTTTTTCGGAATCAGAATTTAGATCCCAAGATAAAAATGGATTGAACGTAGGTGTGTCCAAATCTTTATCATTACTTCCAAGATATTCCAATTCACTTCGATTAAACGAAATAATGCCAGACGAATTAGAAATAGTAACACTTCCACTACTAATTTCAAGAAGGGTTCCTTTTATCACTTTTCCATCTTTGGGCTTAACTTGAATCTCTTCTCCTCGGAGTTTTTTAAAATAATCTGTACCTGTAAAAATATTGTCATTGAATCTTTGAGAAACGATTGTAACACCTTCCAAATTTAAAAAGGGGGTGTCCCGATGAATCCCAATAGGCAAACTGCTCCAAGTTACGTAACTATTTCCACGAGGAATTGCCCAACTCACTGGTTGCTTTACGAGCGCAGTCCCATCTTTATAAATGGTCATTATTGCATCTTCCGATTGACCAAATATCAATCCTGTTAATAATAATAATAAAGGTCGTTTCATTGTAACATCTCCAAGTTTGCTGTCACTTTTTCAAATTCTTCTGTAAGCTTTTCCAAGTTTGACTTTTCTTTAGCCACAACCTGTTCTGGTGCACGATTCATAAAATTCTCATTGGATAATTTCCCATTAATCCCGGAGATCAATCGGTTAATTTCTTTGATTCTCTTTTCCATTCGTGCTTTTTCCTCGTCTAAATCTACTAATCCTCCCAAGGGAATGTATAATTCCATTCCACCCACAACTGCTGTAGCTGATTGGCCAGGTTTTTCAAGTGATGTTCCCATGGATAATTCCCCAACACGAGCTAATTGTTTTATTAAATCTAATTGCGTTTCCAAAAAAGATTGTTGATTTGTATCACATCGAACCACAAGATCCGAAAATTTAGATGGTGGAACATTCATCCTGCTTTTAATACTTCGAATTGAAGTAATAATTTCTTTTAACAGCGACATATCAGATTCTGCCGTCTCATTTTGGGAAGATTCAGATTTTGCCCAAGGTGCAACAATAAGATCCAAAGCGTCAACTTTTTTAAAATGTGACCATAATTCTTCTGTGATAAATGGTGAATATGGATGGAGTAATGTCAATATAGTTCGAATACATTTGAGTGCAACAGTACGAGCAATTTCCGCTTTAGTTTCATCGTCACCATAAAAACGTGTCTTGGCAATTTCTACATACCAATCACAAAAATCGCTCCACGTGAATTCATACAAAACTTTCGCTGCTTCATTAAAATGGAATCGGTCTAATTGTCTGTTATAATCATCAACGGTTTTGGACAAACGGCTCAAAATCCACTGCTCTGACAAATCCAAATCAGCCGAATCTAAATCGATTTCGTTATCCCAGTTTTCAGGAATGTTCATTTGAACAAAACGGCAAGCATTCCATAATTTATTCATGAAATTTCTGCCAATGTCCAAGCGATCTTTCGAGAACATAACATCCAAACCTTGTGGTGCCATAAGCATAATCCCAAATCGAACCGCATCCGTTCCAAATTCGTCAAATAAGTCCAATGGATTTGGAGAATTCCCTAATGATTTACTCAACTTCCGTCCGGTTTCATCTCGAAGAATGGATGTGAAATACACATCTTTAAACGGAAGATCACCCATGAATTCATATCCGGTCATAATCATTCTGGCTACCCAGAAAAAGATAATATCCGGTCCAGTAACAATGGCATCCGTGGGGTAAAATTTCTTCAGATTCGCATCGTTTTCCGGCCATGCATGAACACCCATTGGCCACAGCCAAGAACTGGCCCACGTGTCCAAAACATCCGGATCTTGATTCCAGTTTTCAGGATCTGAAGGTCCATCAACAGAAACATGAATCTTGCTTGAATCTTCTTTATGAGTCCAAACTGGGATTTGATGTCCCCACCATAATTGACGACTAATACACCAATCTTTGATATTTCCCATCCAATGATTGTAAGTTTTTGTCCAATGCTCAGGATGGAATTTGATGTCTCCATTATTCACGGCATTCATAGCTGGCTTAACCAAATCTTCCATTTTCATAAACCATTGCTCGGACATGTAAGATTCAATAGGAACATGTCCCCGTTCAGAGTAACCAACTTTGTTTATATAGTCTTCCGTTTTGTCTAAAAAGCCAACTAATTCTAAATCTGCGACTACGGCTTTTCGAGCATCTTCCCGTGTCATGCCTCTATATTTTTCAGGAACATTGCTATTCAAGGAGGCATCGTCATTCATAATATTGATGAATTCCAAATCGTGTCGTTCGCCCATGGCAAAATCGTTAGGATCATGAGCCGGGGTTACTTTCACACATCCGGTGCCAAATTCCGGATCCACATAATCATCAGAAATAATAGGAATTTCCCGATCGACTAAAGGAAGTGTTACTGTTTTTCCAATCAAATGTTTAAATCGGTCATCTTCTGGATGAACAGCAATTGCCGTGTCGCCCAGCATTGTTTCCGGGCGCGTGGTTGCCACCACTAAATAATCTTCAGTCCCCGTAATCGGATACCGAAAATGCCACAAATGCCCATTCTTTTCTTGGTGAATAACTTCTTCATCACTAATGGCAGATTTAGACACGGGACACCAATTCACTAAGCGGTAACCTTTATAAATAAGTCCTTTTTCATACAACTTCACAAATGCAGATAGAACAGCTTTCGTATAGGCATCATCCATGGTGAACCGTTCTCGTTCCCAATCGCAGGATGCCCCCAGTTTCTTTAGTTGGCGAATAATGATGCCGCCGTATTTTTCCTTCCACTGCCAGGCATATTCTAAAAATTCTTCGCGGGATAGATCGCTCTTTTTAATCCCTTTTTCCTGGAGCATGGCTACTACTTTTGATTCTGTAGCAATAGATGCGTGATCTGTTCCGGGAATCCAACACGCTTCTTTTCCCTCCATTCGCGCTTTTCGAATTAAAATATCCTGAATCGTATTATTTAAAACATGACCGACTGTAAGCATGCCCGTAACATTGGGTGGCGGAATGACAATGGTGTAGGGCTCTTTTTCAGATGATTCATCTGCGTGGAAATAACCCTGTTCAGTCCAATGGTCATACCATTTATCTTCTACATTTTCAGGATTGTACGCTTTTTCTAAAGTGGGTGTGGACATAAAATTTTGTTTTATATTGAATAAATTTTGGTCAAAATAAAGTCTGCAATTTTACGAAAATTCCAAGGGGCTTTCATTGGAAACATCATCTCAATTCAAATTCATTTCTGTTAAGGAAATATTGAAGCAAATGTGTAAAATCTATACATCTTTCATTTTATCCAATGAACAAAAACTAAAATACAGATACCAATGAAAAAAATAATATTAGAATTTAAAAAAATAGCAAGATTTCGCCAATGCTTGCAAAACCAATTCTAAATAAACTTGATTATTTTCAGTTTATATAAAAAGTTTTAAAGAAAGTTATTTTTAATACATGATTTTATTGATCGACAATTATGATTCTTTTACCTATAATTTGGTGCAAGCTATCGAAGCTTTGGGTGAAAATGTTATGGTAAAACAAAATGATGAAACATTGGATTTAGACTCTCTCAATCCTGAAAAAATTATCATTTCTCCTGGTCCGGGAACGCCAAATGATTCTGGCATATCCAACCAAATTATAAAGAATGCAATGCCAGAAATTCCTATTCTCGGCGTGTGCCTGGGACACCAATGTATTGGATCTGTTTTTGGTGTAAATGTTCAACAATCAAAACGCATTCTTCATGGGAAAACATCCTTAATCCACCATAATCAATTTGGATTATTCAAAGGCATTCCATCGCCATTTCAAGGCGCACGATATCACTCACTTTCTTTAGAGTCCGTTCCAACACATTTTGTAAAAACAGCCTGGACAAATGATAACGAAATCATGGGAATACAACATGAAACTCTACCTTTATTCGGTGTTCAATTTCACCCTGAATCATTTTTAACGCCCATGGGTTCTAAAATATTAGAGAATTTTGTAAATGTTTAAATCACTGCAAAATCCATCAATTTCGTTAAAACCGTTAAAACGGTTATTGTTAACCTCTATATTTATAACCCACGATTTAAATCACGGGTTTATTAAAAGTGATTGCTGGTAAGCATTTTAATGGTTTCAAGTTCGCACTAATGAAAAATAAAATTCAATTTTTGGGGAATAAGGATTCAAATTGGGGAGACTTTTCTGCTCAAGATCCTGTGGATCAAATTTCTCTTTCCTTGGATGATTCGCCGGATCTCCTAATCAATTTTGTAAAAAAACACGCCGGTTCATTCATAACCGGATTTATTTCTTACGAATATGGCGCACGGCAATTAGGTGCTCCGGTTCATGATATTGGTGAATTACCGGCGGTACATTTTTGCGCATATTCATCCTATAATACTGTACCAATTCATTACCCTAGTTCAATTTCAACTTGGGATGAATTTAAACCCATTATTTTAAGAGCTGAATATGACAAACATTTTCAAAAAATACAGAATCATATTCAAGCCGGAGATTTTTACCAGATCAATTATACGCATCCTTTAAAATCAAAAACAGATGCAACTCCGGAAGATTTATTCCAAACACTTCGGCAACAAAATCAAGTGAGATATTCAGTATTTATGGAAGCAAAAGATTGGGCAATTCATTCTCTTTCACCGGAACAGTTTATCAAAATAGAAAATGGAATTGTAAGAACTAAACCGATTAAAGGAACACTACCCCGTGGTGAATCTATAAACGAAGATGAGCATAATCTTAATACACTTTTAAACAGTGAAAAAGAACAGGCCGAACTTTATATGATTATTGACCTTCTCCGAAATGATTTGGGGAAAATTTGTGAATCTGGATCCGTAAAAGTTTTGGAAGCGAAATCAATTCAGAAATTGGAAAAGATATTCCATACCTATGGTGTTGTTCAGGGAGAATTAAAAAAAGGGCTTCTCCCAATCGAAGCACTTCTATCCATGTCTCCCGGTGGGTCAATCTCCGGCTGCCCAAAAAAACGAGCCTGCGAAATCATTCATGATATTGAACCCTACCCACGAGGTATTTATACGGGAACCATCGGTTACATCCTGCCGAATGGTACCCTTAATTTCAATATTGCCATCCGAACCATTATTCAACAAGGAAATGATCTAACTCTCGGTGTGGGCGGAGGTATAACGATTGATTCAAAAATTGAAGATGAATATAACGAAACTCTAGCAAAGGCAGCTTCATTTCAACCATGGTAAATGCATTAACCAATAACAAATGGGAATCCATTCCCAAAGAAAATCTTCAACTCGGTGCAGAAACATTTGCCTATGAAACAGGACTTTATGAAACTTTTAGAACCCTAAATCATCACCCTGTTTTTTTGGAACCACATTTAGATCGCCTATTTAATTCAGCCAAATTAACTCAATTAAAAATTGAATATACTCAGCAAGAAATTTGGGAGATGATACAAGAAATCATAGAAAAATTCCCAAACCCAAATCAACGTGTCCGAATCTTGGCTGTTCCCAAAAAACTTATCCTTTATACATCTTCCCTTGAATTAAGCCATCTTATTTATAAGGGAGTCTCAGTCATTACTGTTGAAACAAACCGTGTGCACCCTGAAATAAAAACAACCGATTACCGCACCTGCTTAACGGCCTGGAAATCAGCAAATGATTCCAGATGTTTTGAAGCGATTCTAATGGATAAAAATGGAATATTATTTGAAGGAAGTAGAAGTAATATTTTTTGGATAATCAATAAAAAATTATTTACACGGAAAAGGGATGTTCTTCCGGGCATTACGAGACAAACTATCATTAATCGATCTTCTTTTCCTGTTGAGTTTGGAATATTACAAAAGAGTGGAATTTCTAAAATTGACGAATGTTTTCTCACGAATAGCGGGTCTGGAATTATACCTGTAACTCATTTTAATGGAGAAAAAATTGGGAATGGTTCAGTGGGTGAAATTACAAACCAACTTTTGAAACAATATAATGAATGGATGGTTCAGGATATCGATGGGTAAACTCGCCCCTAAAATACTTATGAAAAATATTGTTCAAATTAATATAAAGCCCAAAATACTTTCAGAGCATGGGTTACCAAAAACACCCGTAACTAGCGTTACTCTTTCTAAATCTGGATTGGAAGGTGATTACAATAATTTTCGCACACTTAAAAAAGATCAAAATCCTGACATGGCTGTTTTGGTATATCCGATTGAAACTATTCATGAATTAAATAATGAAGGTTGGCCCATTATGCCCGGAGATTTGGGCGAGAATTTCACACTATTTGGAATTCCACATTCCCATTTTTCACACAATCAACAATACCAAATCGGCGAATGTATTATTGAAATTTCTTTTGAATGTGATCCCTGTCGAAACTTATCTGTTCTCCCTTATATTGGGGAAACCAAAATAAATGAATTTATAAAAACACTTATGCAAAGACGTGGATGGTATGCTCGGGTTATAAAAGAAGGTGTTGTTTCCACGGGCGATAAATTTCACATCCATTAATTATGAATTCTCTTTATATCAAAAACATGGTTTGTAACCGTTGTATTCGAGTGGTCCGAGAAGAATTAATAGGCTTGGGATTAGATGTAGTTGACGTTCAATTAGGAAAAGTAGTTTTAGCCAAACACCCCAAAAATTTGGGAAGAATAGAAACTGTCCTTAATCAAAATGGTTTTGAACTCCTGGAAGATAAAAATGCACAAATCGTGGAATCCATTAAAAGTCAAATAATTGAGTTGATTTATAGTGACGGTCTGGGCGAAATGAAAACCAATTTATCCCAATATTTGTCCAAACATTTGGGAAAAGATTATTCCGCTTTAAGTAAATTATTTTCCGAGGTCGAAAGTATCACCGTTGAAAAATATTCTATTCTACAAAAGGTTGAACGAATCAAAGAATTAATGGTTTATGATGAATTAAGCTTGAGTGAAATTGCCTACAAATTAGGATATAGTTCCGTCCAGCATTTGTCAAACCAATTCAAGAAAATGACCGGATTGTCCCCCAGCTATTTTAAAAAAGTAAACCCACCCCGTCGCCCTATAGATGGCCTGAGTTCCGGCGAAACTTTGTAACATTTTTCTTTTTATCTGTAACATATAATCTTCATATTATTTAGAAGTTGAACCCACAATTTCTATTATTAATTATGCGAGTTATCCATGAATCAAACAAAATCACTTGAATTAAAAATTACCGGAATGCACTGTGCCGGATGTGTTGGATCCGTTGAGAGCGCCTTAAAAAAAGTAAAGGGCGTTGAGGATGCAGTCGTAAATCTGACCCTGGAAAAAGCAACTGTATCTGGGACTATGGACTTCGAACACCTTATAACTGCTGTAGATCAAACGGGTTATGGCGCTGAATTAAGTGAAACCGAAACGCCTATAAATCTTCAAGAAAAAACAGATGAAAAAGTGGATTCAGCATTTTCCCAAATGAAAATGGCTTGGGGATTTACAATCCCTGCTATGATTTGGATGGGGGTTCATATGTTTTTTGGAGTGGCATTTCCATCCATGGAAGCCATGGAATTGGGTATCTTTATTTTAAGCACAATTGTTTGTTTTATCCCCGGCCGAGAAACACTCACAAGTGCGTGGAAATCAGCGATCCATTTCTCGCCTAATATGGATGTGCTTATTGCGCTCGGTTCAATAGCCGCCCTTTCTACAGGACTTATAAAAAGTTATATCGAAATTCACTCATTTGCAGGTGTTGCCGGTATGATAATGTCTTTTCATTTAACGGGGCGATATATTGAAACGAAAGCTCGGGGACGATCATCAGAAGCAATCCAAAAACTCATGAGTTTGGGCGCAAAACAAGCAACCGTTTTGGATATGGATAAGAATGAAGTTCACATTGATGTGCGTAGCCTTGTAATTGGACAAATTATGATAGTTCGTGCTGGAGAAGCGATTCCCACTGATGGCATTATTAGAGAAGGTCGCGCTACAATTGATGAATCCATTGTGACAGGAGAATCAGTTCCCGTTACAAAAAATATTGGCGATGATGTGATTGGCGGAACCATTTGTGCTGATAGCACGATTCGTGTTGAAGTGATGAAAATTGGATCTGAAACATTTCTCTCTAAAGTGATTCAAATGGTCGAGAATGCTCAAACCACCAAAGTGCCAATACAAGTTTTTGCGGATAAAGTGGTTGCTATTTTTGTCCCGTTTGTACTGCTATTGGCAACATTCACCTTTTTTATTTGGACTATTTTCCCATCTCAAATGAAACAATTAGCTCAATCTTTTTCTAGCCTTTTGCCTTGGATGAATTTGGATTTATCACCCATGGGAATGGCGATTTACGCCACGATTGCTGTCTTGGTGATTGCGTGTCCATGCGCACTGGGTCTCGCCACGCCTACTGCTCTCATGGTTGGCACCGGACTCGGAGCTGAGAATGGGATTTTGATTCGGGACGGTGCAGCCATCCAAAGACTCAATGAAGTGGATACAATCCTTTTTGATAAAACGGGAACATTGACCCTGGGTAAACCAACGGTGAAAAAAGTGCATCCAATTTCCGGAATTATGGAAAATGATCTGATTCGAATGGCAGCATCATTGGAGAAAGAATCAACCCATCCTCTGGCAAAATCCATTATAAAATTGGCTGAGGAAAAAGAAATAGGGCTGGATCCAGTAACCGAAATTGAAGTGGTAGCCGGCAAGGGAATCTCAGGAAAATATGGGAGTGCAATTCTAAAAGTTGGAAGTGGATCTTTTACCAATTCTGAAACAAAATTATCCCTAACAGGCACGCCTGTATTTCTTTCATTGAATAATGAATGTATCGGTATTTTTGAAATCGAAGATGCTATTCGTCCCGATTCTTTTGAAACTATTGCATCCTTAAAATCTGCTGGATATAAATGTGTTTTAGTCACGGGTGACAAAAAAGTAATTGCTGATTCACTTTCCGAACAACTGAATATCGATGAAACGCACTCGGAAGTTCTCCCTGACGAAAAAGCCAATATTGTTTTGTCCTATCAAAATCAAGGACATGTAGTTGCCATGGTGGGAGACGGAATCAACGATGCGCCGGCAATCGCCCAAGCAGATGTGGGAATTGCTATGGGAAGTGGAACGGATGTAGCCATGGAAACGGGTGAACTTATTTTAGCAAATGCTGATTTAAAGTCAGTTCTTCGTGCAAGCAAACTTGCGAATGCCACTTTTTCAAAAATTAAACAAAATCTGTTTTGGGCATTTATTTATAATATAGTTGCCATTCCTTTGGCATTTGTGGGCGTGCTTCACCCTGTAATCGCAGAAGTTGCCATGGCGCTTTCCAGCATCACTGTTGTGGGAAATTCTAATCGTTTGAAATCAATTAAATTTTAAAGATTGTATGAATAAAAAATATTACGAAACTGTCAAATTTTAGGTTGAAAATGTATTAATATAAAAGCCCCACGCTTAGGTGAGGCATTTATATTAATTCTATTAGAGCTGCGCGCTTAAGCGACGGGCTTTAATAGTGTCTTGACCGATGGAGCAGTCATAAAAGGAGCAATTGCGTCCATGAAGCCTGTTTCAACACGCCAGTTGAAATAAGTGTTATAGTCCTCGGCCGTCTCCCAGGTCTCCCAAAATACCAATTTATTGGGGTCATCCGTGGATTGGGTCGCAATGATATCGATGAAGCCCTTCTTCGTCCTCGTTACCTTAAAGGCCTCGGCCGCCATGCCGATGAACTCATCTGCTTTGCCCGGTTTTATACTAAACTCTAATGTTACATGAATTGCCATCTTATATTTCCATTATTTGTATTATAACTGGATTAAATCGTCTTTTTCATTTTGCAAGTTTTCTTCTTACCACTCATTGCACAGGTAGATTTATCACCTTTTATCGCACAAGTTGTTTTACCTGCTTTTGAATATTTGTCACAATTCCCATCTTTTTTATCACAGACAGGATCTATTTTAGTGAATAAAGGTAACTACACAACTATGACAACATTAAGAATAAAAAATTTACGAAACAGTCATATTTTTGTTTGAATGAGCACCCTGTACCGACAAATTAACACGTTTACCGTGTAAAGCACCCCATGTGGTGACACAGAAAGGGACGCAATAAGTCAGCGAAACTTTAACATAATTTAATGAACCACCTTCTAGAATAATATCGCCGTGATTAAT